>Ga0131853_10023735_pt1 | contig 11071 bp, 3 predicted proteins | sample TergutLab28metaG_FD_92764 | JGI IMG/M metagenome (GOLD analysis project Ga0131853, IMG submission 92764) | Labiotermes labralis P1 segment gut microbial communities from Petit-Saut dam, French Guiana - Lab288 P1 (version 2) (version 2) | ecosystem: Host-associated > Arthropoda: Insects >...
ATCATCATCATCATCATCTTTGTTATCACCTTTATGCAAGGTGTTTACAATTATGTACCCGAAACAAACCAAGTTTCTAGGATATATGGTGTTGCAGCTGTTCTGTATTTACAATCTGTGCTACATGTAATGTTATTTCGCCCGTGAAATATGTTTAGAACTTGTACATCAGCACTTCCCGCAGTATGTGTGCAGTGCCCAACACACCTGTTTTATGTAGTTCCTTAATTTCGTGCTTGCCCAGTATGTTGCTCAGTTACTGTCTGAGTGATTTTGAAATGGTTCCAGTCGCCCCTCTTATTACCGGTAACAATTTGCTCTCACATTCCACATGCACTGAATTTATATTATTAGATCTTTATATTTTAAAATATTATCTTCTTCTTTACTATTATTATTATTATCGAATCTCTCACTTCCAGCTTTGGCTGGGAAATATTCACCTATCCTGGGATGTAGTAATCAACAGGATTAGGCTCGGTGGTCTTATTTGTATTTTTAAAAGTTTCTTACAATTGAACATGTGCCAAGAATTACAGATTCTTGCAGTTGTATTCGGGTGCAAGTTAAGTCTTGTTAGACTTTGTGATAGTGACTTTGGAATTATTCCCGTAGATGATATTACTATCGGGATCACTTGTGCTGCCTTTTCCTTCCACATAACACACATTTCATTCGCAAGCTCTTGGTACTTGTTTTGTTTGTCTGTTATTGTTTTGGCGAGATTATGTGTATTTGGGACAGCTATGTCTATCAAAACGTTGTGCTTTGTTTTCTTATCCATAAATTTATGTCAGGTCGATTAAAAGGTACTGTTTTGTCCGTAAGTATGCTGCGGTTCCAGTACAGCTTGAAATTGTTATTCTCCGGTACATTGGCTGGTGTGTACTTATAATAGGACTTTCATCGTCAATCAATTCAGCTCATTATTATTACTATTATTGCCTTTCCCACTTCTTAGCATCTATCTGCTGGAAACCTTCTCCTATCCTAGATTGTCGGTGGAATTATGCTCAGTCAGGGGAAGGAAATTCGTCCCATCTCCTAAGGTCAATGGGACGTGTCCTAGTAATTTGCGTGCTACGTTACAAGTTTGTAATAGTATTGCTTTTTGCCCCACTCGTAAGATGTTTTTGGTTAAACCTATATTCTCTAGATTTTTAGCAATTTTTTCGTAACCACTCCTTCCGCTGAGATGACTGAGAGAGTTATAGGTACATTGTTAAGCTTCCAGAATTTTTGTATTTCCAGGGCCAAGTTTTCATGTTACGTAATTTTATCTGCATCAGTTCTGGAGAGGTTATGGGTCAAGGGAACTGCTATATCCAATACATGTTCTGTTTTATTCTCTGTCGATGAACACCTTTTCAGGTCTGTGGAAATCTAACGATTTGTCAGTTATTATAAAGCCATCGCCATATAAAATCACGTTAGCTGCTTCCAGCACCGATTCTGACTTGTATCTACAGTACGGCGGAGTATTTCCATCAAGTAGCTTATACTTCATGGCAATCTGTTGGTGAATTATTTACTAAGCCTCGCCCTCTTTCTTTACAAGGTAGATACAATATTATGGATGATTTGGGATTTAGGCAATGGAATTTTGTTAATAGTCTTCTTGTAAGCCTATCAACGTCTTTGAGGTCTGTTTCAGTTCACTTAATTATTCCAAACGAATAGGTTAGAACAGGAATTGCCCATGTGTTGAGTTCTGTGCTCTGGTTTCTCGCAGATAACTCGGTGTTCAGAATTTTTGTGACACTTCACATGTACTTTTCGGTAAAGATCTTCTTGAGTCGGCTGTGTTCAACTTTCTGCTTCTGTGATATTCCTAGAAATGTGAATGTTTTTCTGGCTGCAGGTTTTCAATATCCGTATATTTTCTCTGTTGATTTTCGACTTCGCCGTTTCTAATGTTATAATGGCGTCTATGTCACAATCAAAGGCATCTTAAGGTTTTCACTGAACATTTTTACGGTATCAGTCGAAGCACGTGACATTTCTTGAGTTTCTGCGTAAAGTTTAAGGCCATCCATTTGTAGGAGATTATTATTACTACTGTTGTTGTTGTTGTCGTTGTCCTTGTTTTTGTTGTTGTTAAGAAGGCCTACTGGTGTTGTGTGTAGCTATACAACTGTATGAGGGCTGTGCTATAGCTGAAGTGGTCAGCCGCCGGCTTATCATCGCGGAGGACTGGATTCAATTCCAGGTCAGGGCTGGCGCGATTTGTTGTGGAAAAAGTGTTTTCGGGACAGGTTTTCTCCTAGTACTTCGGTTTTCCCATGCCAATATCATTCCACCAATGTTCCATACCCATTAATTCATCCATCTCAGCAACTGACAGTGTCGTTAATTAATAGCAGTTTTTCACATATTTGTACCAGGTGTTTCAACATTTAGAAAATAGCTGACCATGTTACCGATTGTGATATTGCAGTTTAATAAGATAGTACCTCATATGGCCATTGGGAGCACTATTTAACGGGAGGTTACTCGAGTCGAACCATCCACCAGGTTAGATGTCAGCACTATTGAACGGATGACGTCCTGCAACGTGAACTTTTTACACAGATTAACACAGGGTTTCGAACTTTTAGGTTTTTGCAGCGGCGAATATTTCGAACATTGAGGATAAGATTACAACGATGTCTCGAAACGTCGGGAACTAACCGCCAACTTCCGCGTGGACTCATTCCGGACACACTTTATCTACAACTGTTAGCCGTGACGAAAACATACTAGGTCTACCAACATGAATAATATATTGCAGTGGTCGCGGGATGTATGAGGCATGGATCGTATAGAGTACTGCTGCGAGTACGTGTTTGTAATGAGAAAAGTTGGGTAAACTGCAGTCGTGCAATGGTGCGGCAATAATTTCCCGCAGTAACCGTGATTTCATGTCCGTGGCCGCCACACACGTGCAATATCCAAGTGCCCATGGATGCGCCACGGACAACTCAGAGCACAGTTTATACACTAGGATTTGCAAATGCAAGTTATAGCAGATGTTGCCTTCAGTGTTAAAAAACTAAGTGTTGTGTAATTACCTGTAGGGACTGAAAGTTGATGTCCTAAAATAATGGCATAAAAATGTTGATTTCCTTGAATTGTAGCATGCATTTTTTCAAGAGAAGTGCATGACAATAGGAACTTTGACTTGCGATGTACAAGTAGAAACGTTTAAACCAATGAAAATTATTTTTGTCCCTGCAGCTCACTGAGCAAGATGGCGTTAGGTGTCGTGTAGGGTGTAACAAATGTCTGCACTAAGGTTTACATGTATATTGCTGTATCGTAATTATATGTGGTATGTAGAAGTTAGACAGACAGACTGAAGGTGATACGAATGATCTGATTTTGTGATTCACTGTTGTGTAGATACCGTAGGATTTCTTGGAAATGAGGTAAGTTTGGATGTTTTTAGATATTTTCGTAGCAGTGATCCTGTGTTGTGAAAAACGCTGTTAATTGCTCTTGGTTGCGGCTTATTGCGATGCTATTAGGTAATGATACTGAGTCATTTGTGAGCACTGTGTAATTATATACCAGTCGTTTAAGATGGGTAATGTATTTTTGAAGACGCGGTTTCAGTTAGGTTTTTTTCTTTAGCTGTCAAACAATAGGTCAGTCAACCTGTGTTGTGAGGCTACAAACGATCCATATTTTAAATGATACGTAGGAGCCGCGCCGAACATAATCTCAATTGTGTACTATGTGATGTTTTGTGGGGCTATGTAAATGATACGTAGGAGCCGCGCCGAACATAATCTCAATTGTGTACTATGTGATGTTTTGTGGGGCTATGTAAATGCATTTTGCACACAGACGTTTGAAGCATTACCTTATAGATTTGGTCCGTAAATAACTTGAATCTTGACAGTGTATTACTGTCTGACAGAATACGAGTTAGTTTTCTTGCGAGTGTTAACACAATGGATATAGCATAAACTAGCCATTTGCCTGAGAATTGTGAAAACATAAGATATCTGCAAAGTAAATTCGCCCATACGTTTAGCAAATAGACTAGGAACATACCTGGTTTGGAGATTGCACATTTGCACTTACTTACATGGCGTCTTTCATGTGGTTTAGGTTGGTAGTTTTTGCGGTGCTACCGTTTTTTAGAAAGCTGGATGCATTGAATTCCAAAGCTATTGTTATATCACGGGAGTTTAAAGGTTGATAAAGGTTATGGAAGTTTGTCACAGTGCAAGACACTTCATTATTACTGTATAGTACTATAGTACAGGGTATATTTGTGTTGTTTGTGTTAGTTTACATCATATCTTACTGATGTATGAATTGGCCATTTTCACAGTAAATTAATTGGTTTGGAACACATACCTTTTTTAAAAAAATAATAATGTACCTTTGTGTGAATAGTGTTTAATAACAAATTTGAAATTATAAGTATGTCTGACATAATTGCCTGAATTTTTACCTAAGATACAATTTATGCTGAGTTGCCATTGATGTTGATACACCCACAGACTCAGCTCAGCACAGAGACTGAAGGGTGATACAAAATAATTGAAACTAACTAATTAGGTGTAAATTGTGTTTAAGAGAAGTACAAAGTTTTTGTGTTGATTTTACTTCTCTGACTTTTGTTTTCCATGGCAGGATGTAATCAGCAGTGCTGATTTTTGTGTTAGCTTATGTACTCTGGAGGCAGATTTTATATAGGGATTGTTTCAATCATTTCTTGGTCCCTTGTCAAGTCATGTTGTTTAGTAATGGAGGTACAGTGTTACGCTTTGTTTTAACATATACACTTCCTCTGTCTGTGAAATGATGGGAATTTATTGTGTAGCTGAGCAACCATTAGGTCATCAAGAAAATATCTGTTCTGTTGAATTGTACTGCATAATCTTAACAATTGACGGCATTGTTAAGTGACACTCTATTGAGTTAATATCGATTTCACCTACTCTGTACAATTACTTTGGTGGTAAGGAACATTAAATGAGTTTCTAGATGTTGGCAGTGGTGATATTTGTGTTTTTGGTGTGAAGGTTATGGCACTGTATCAGCGTTTTGGAGATATCTGGTGCTCCCATCTTCAAGGTAGAATTGTTTACCCCGGAGGGGAGGTTGATACATACTTGTTAAATTTATTGTACATAACTGGTTCTTGTATTACCCCCCAGGTGTTCCCTTGCAATGTCATGGCTTAATTTTATCTGGGAAATTTTATGTATTCATATGTTGGAGAATTTATGCAGTAGATAGCACATTACTGCAGTTTGTTGACCTGATGGAATGCTGAACGAAAGTGCTGTTGCGTATTCCAAGCATGAGCCCATGTTGGTTAAAATAATAAGGAAGTTTGCTTTGTATTTTCAGTCTTTCAATGTGAAATTTGTTTTGCACATGTTTCTAAGCATCAGTGGGTAATATTGCCAATTTATTAGTTTGTTTTTCTGGAAAAGACTTGAAGGTAAACATACTTGTTCTTTCTTGTATTTCTCTCCAGTGTATCATAAACTGGTAAATTTCTTCCTTATTTTTTTAATAATGAAAATTTAAAGTTTGTCTTCTTCCAGTTTTTACGGTCTTAGTATGATGAATGTATTCTGCTAAGGTCATCTGTCAGCTCTTGTATTACATCTACCAAACCTCTTGTAGATTTTGCTGAATTTAATGTGTACAAATGGTTATGAGATAAATTTAATTTTCATCAACACTATTAATTCAGCAAACTATCTGCTTTATGTGACCTCAGATTGATCTTCCTTATATACCTGGTAGCTGACACAGTTGTTGTATTTCATAAAATATGTTTTTTTTAATTCAATGTTTTTTTGCATCATGCATTGCAATTTATATTGTGTAATGTTTTTTTAAAGTCTGTAACTTATATTTTTATATGCTTTCGAAACTATGCAAAACAAATGATAGTTTAGTTTGCTTCTATACCAAGGCTCCACAGATTTCCCAAAAATCTAGGAGCCATCTCTGAAGTGTATGTACCAGATGGGTGTCATGAAGCAAGTTTCATACTCAAGACTCACAAATATTAGTTGCCATTGTATAAAATGTAGTTACTCTGGCGACCAGGTGTATGGAATTTGTTCACCTCTGCTCTTTACATTATAATTTTTGTTGTGTGTTTGCAATTTCAGCAATGATTTTTTTGTGTGTGTGTGTATGTGTGTGTGTGTGTGTGTGTGTGTGTGTAATGATTGCACGTGGGCAGTGCAGGACTTAGAAACACCAATGGAAGTGAAATATGAATTTACTGGGAATGTGAGTGGACATAACTTTTAAAGCTAATTGTCTTTGGCTTACATTTTAAGGTGTGAAATACAGTATACTGCACAAGAATTTCTCTTTCATTCCGTTCAATCCATTCCATGCTCTTGGAATTACTCCACGTTAAGATTTAACTCCATGCTGCGTGTGCCAACTTTGGTGTGTTCATTTAATTTCGTAGGCCTTAAACATGTGACAGGTGCCTGTGAAGAAGGAACTACAGGCTGTTCCATTCCAGTCCACTGTTATACTATATTGTGTAAGAAGATTTGTCATAATCCAGTTCATTACACATCAAAGTCTTATAATGGAAGCCGAGAATGGATATGAAATGTCAAAATTTTATTTAAATGTAGCATCAAATAGGGCATTTAATGAAGATAACAATAACCAAATAGACTTTAAAGAAAGAATGAGAAATGCTGATAATACATATTCTATGCTACAGATTTCTTTTAAAAATAAAAACATATCAAAGAAACTAAAATTAAGATTAAAGAACACAATAATAGACAAAACTTTAACATATGCATCAGAAACTTGGACACTAACAAAGAGAGATAGAAAGCAATTGAACATTTTTGAAAGGAAAGTGTATAGAAGAATTTTAGGCCCAGTATATGACAATGAAGAAGAAAATTGGAGGATATTAACCAATAAAGAAATTTATGCCATTGTTAAAAAAAACCTACTGTAACAGAGACAATAAGGTTAAATAAATGATGTTGATTTGGCATGTACAGAGAATGGTAGAAAATAGAAGTCCCAAAAAGGCATTATATATGGATTTGGGAACAACAAGATTGAGAGGTAGACCAAGAAACAGATGGCAAGATGATGTGAGAGAGGATGGATGAATAGTTGGTGGAGAAGGGTGGCAGGAAAAAGTACATAACAGAGAGGAATGGAAGAAGCTCCTGAGAATGGCAAGGAATCGTCGCATTCTGCACATGCCAATGGAATGAATGAATCAAATAAGGCATTATGCCAAGTCTTATAATACTGTTTTTCTGTGTGAGAAGTACCAAGCAGATTTTTAAGAGTTATGGTCTTCTGAAAATGGTACTGTGCAGTTTGGTATATAATTTCACAGGTTTGGGAGGGATCTGCTGAGTGTGTTGCATATTTGGTAATGTTGCAGGTGGCTGGGATTATGTAAGCATGTCACTGCTTGATTTTGCCAGGAACAGCACTAATCAAATAACACAATGACTGATTTATATGTTAATGGTATGGGGAGCGTGCATCGTAGATGATATGTAATACAGCTACTTGTTTATAAGACACTGTGCTTCTAGACTGCCCATCACATATCTTTTGCTTTCTCTTACAAACTTCTCTTTCATGTTTTCTTTTAATCTGTGTGTGTGCGTGAGAGAGAGAGAGACTGGGATGAACAACAAGTAACAGTAGCAAAATTCTCACACATATTGTTCTTTTCTGTAGCACCAGTCTGTCACTATTGGCAGGTTAACAAAAAACAAACCAGTACATAATCCATATATACTTCAATAGTATTAATACAGAATGTGCTAAAATAATGATTGGAATGCGTGGCCTTTTGATGTTAAAATATCAATGCAATTTTGATTAATTTTTACGCGTTTTTGAGGTGTATAGTGGGTTGAGAATGCTGTTGTGTTCAATACAGGAACAGCTGCTTGCTGGTATTAACTTTTGTTGTTTTAAACTATACAAGATGTGGCATTTTGGGGAAATCACACAACCACAAATATCTGAACAAGTGGTGGGGTACTTGAAATCAGTGGCTTGTGTGTTGAAGTGTTGATTGCTTGCAGTTCAGCGTGCGGGTCTGCAGATCAGCTTGCAGCTCAGGAAGTGCGCAAAAGGTAGGGCATCCTGCCTTTCGATTGGGTGTCAGTATTGTTTTTGTCATCGTTTTGTTTTATACATTTGAATATGTTGTGGTTATATGGAGACTTCACTGTTGATTTTGTTTTTCATTGTTGGTGTTATGTACAATTAGCACGGGAATGCAGCATGGCTGGGATGTGTATGGAAGAACAGTAATGAGTTGTGTGTTTCTGTTAGTGCGGTAGAGAGTACAATTGACTGGAAAGCAGGTGTGAATTTCTTTTGACAATCGTTTTACTTTTATGGAAGTACAAGGAAGTTTCAAAAATTGAGATAACAAACACACTGTGATGTCGAGAACTCCGAGCCGCCTCTGATGTTTATGTGGCAGATGGGTAGCAGATCAGTGCACTTTAGACCTCCCCATAGTCAGCATTGATGTTTAAGCATTTTTTCCACCATAACACTAAGGCTCGTATCCCTGCATAGGAGAAACTCTCAAGTATCTGTAGCCAGGAGGTGACAACTTCCTTCATGACGGCGTCTGTTTGTAAGTCGCTTCTGAGCCAGGTGCTTCTTCAGGAGGCCAACCGATGGAAATCTCAGGTTGGTGCAAGATCACGACGGTAGGTTGGTCCGTAAATTCTCAGCCGTAGCACCGTAACCAGTCCGTCTCTTAGGGCCCTTTAAGCAGCAGCTGGCTGGCAAGCAATTTGCAGCAGACGCCGACATGAAGCAAGCTGTCAACCTTCTGGCTACAGACAGTTGACACCTATTTCCTCTACAATGGGATTCAAGTCTTGGTGCTGCAGTTGGAGGGATGCTCGAGGTTGTCAGTGGTTGACTACGTGGAGGTCTGATGCATACCATCTGCTGCCCATGTGCCGTGTATACATCTAGATCAGAGCAAAGTTCTCGGCGTCAGTGTGTTTGTTGCCCTTTTTTTTTTTAACTTCTTTATACATGAGTTTGCTAGAGGATGATGCAAGGTTTTGAATATCTTGGTTCGCACATGTACGTTCGCGGGTGACGCATGACACTTCTATCTTGTAACACGTTGACGCTGTTAGTAAATGTGTATGATGAGGTTTATACACGACACTGGAATTTCCAAACCTGTAATGCGTGTCGTACCTTCTCCGATGTGCCTTTGTTAGACATCTGATTTTTTTTCCCCCCGTTCTATATTGGTGGCCTACAAAAAATCGCCGTCGTGGTCCACAGGCCTATAGTTGGATCACCTTTTATGTGCGTTTTGCATCACCATACCCTAACTTCTTATTCAATCATGAGGGAGAAAACGACTGATGAAAATTCCGGTTGTAAATGAAAGTCGCTATTCGTGTAACCTGCAGAGTTTAGTGTGTATTTCGCACACTTTATTTTCCACCATGGAACTGTTTGAGTTCCAAAAGATAACTCGAACACGCACGTGTGAAAGACGATAAGAACCGAGAAAAACAAACAAAGTGAAATCACGTAAGTGGAATTCCTGAGGCTATGTTCGTGCTGGTGTTGCGAAATTTTAGTATGCGTGTTGAGTCATGATATTCTAGTAACCGTTGAATCAGTTTAACGTAGACGCGAATGATGGGAAGTTAGTTGAATGCCTAGTTCAGCGAAGGTCAGCGAGAAGGCCGTTTAGTCATGCTGCATTTATTTTAAACTGGATCGATTTTTTCGGCAATAAAAAAAAATGGTAACATTCATCAGATGTCTTCTGAAGGTGGAACATGGGCAAGACAAACATGTGGAGCGCGTCGCTTAAAAAAGGGCTATAAAACAGGTGAAAACCTGTTCAGTCGCTCTTCGTTGTTTGTAAGTATCAACAGCATCAGTACTCGACTTACCACCTGTCGAATAGAGGGCGGCGTTGCTTTTCTATGCAGGAAAAAAGCTGCCCTTCTACACGCCATGAAGGGGGAATAGAGGTGTAGCTCCACTCGTTCACCTCTCAACTGGATGGAGGTTAGTCTTGAGAACGGCATTCCCCGGCCGCTTTACCCCCGGGAAAGAAAGGTTGGGTGGGTCCAGAACCGGTCTTGATGTTTTGGGATAAGAGAAAAATCTCTCCCTGCCAGCGTTCGAACCCCGGATAGTCCAGCCCGTAGCCTATTTACGACTATCATAACCCTACTTCCTGTTAATTTTTTCGTTGCGTTAAACTAGTATGCGTGTTACACAAAACAACGTAAAACCATACGAAGGCGAAGTTTTGTTGAGGCCGCATGTGGTTCTTTTGTCGTGCGGTGTTATGGTTTGCCTACCGGGCGATTTGGATCTGAAAATAGTAACGGCCTTGGAAGAAGAGTCGAGCACGTGTAAGTAACAAGGGAGTGCGAATGTACCACGTGCGTCTAAGCTGTCGGAAATTGTCTTAAATTGTAGGTTTTAATTTTAAAAAAAATCAGTTTGGTTTTAAGTGGTAGGTTTTGAAATTTCTGCCGTGTTCTGCAGGCAGTGTGTGAAGTATTCCCTATATAATGTAGACCATCGGTGCGCCGATTTGTTATATCCGCGACCCGTCCATATATTACTGATCCCTGTTGCAGTGAAACTTGCTTATAACGGTACCGTAAGGGACCGAGATTGTTTGCCGTTCTAGAAAGGTTCGTTTAGTACAGGTACTTGAAAAAAACTTTACATTCTCTGAACCGTGCATCGTGATACAAATATGTCAGAATGACCAACAAGATGCGCCCTTTTTCTCATTCATTTATTCCCTTTAAACTATCCTCTACGTTTAATAATAATTGTCCAATAAGATGCGACTTATTCAGTTTATTACATTTCTGTAGGCAGCTCTACATGTTTCGGCTGTTGACACCCATCATCAGGAGCTGGTACAGCTGTAATTACAGCTTGTGGTATTGATTAACTGCAATGAGTAAAATACGCTGCTAATAACACTAATATATAATTTAAAATTCTAGATTGGTCATATTGAATGTTACTAGCCTTGACGAATATGATATATAAAAGAATGGTGGATGGTTAA
>Ga0131853_10023737_pt1 | contig 11071 bp, 9 predicted proteins | sample TergutLab28metaG_FD_92764 | JGI IMG/M metagenome (GOLD analysis project Ga0131853, IMG submission 92764) | Labiotermes labralis P1 segment gut microbial communities from Petit-Saut dam, French Guiana - Lab288 P1 (version 2) (version 2) | ecosystem: Host-associated > Arthropoda: Insects >...
CAAGGCATCAGAAATATACATGCCCAATATTCTCATTGGACAAACGGGGGAATGATGTCTACAAGCCTTGATAGGATTACGCCATTGCGTTCGATAGGCGGGCGTAGCGGCGTACGTGACTTAGTAGAATTTAGCGAAAGTATCGATGTTAACCTGTATCCAAATATACGGGGTGCAAGTTTTGTAATGATGCCGGGTCGTGTAGGGCGTACAAGACAAAGTATGCTTGTGCGGAACTTGAGCAATAGCTTCCAAGTTATGGGCTGGCGGGCTATATTTGACCGTGGGTTTGGCGGTGGTGCGTTTATGCTTCAGCCGGGGTATTGGTTAAATTATCTCTCACGGGTTGCTTCTAATCTTTCTAACCTAGGCTTTACCAGGGTATCGATAACAGACTTGGGCGGAACACTGTTTGGGCATTACGGCAGACGAAATCAAGTAACAAGGCTTGAAGCGATGGATTATGCCATCGAAACTTTTGAAAATATGAGCGGGCAGATGGATCTGATGCTTATAAACCCGAATGCTTATGCATTTGCACACACCAGTGTAATTGCAGACTTGCCTTTCCGTAGTGGTAGGCGGCGTGTTGTAGATTATAATATTCCGTTTGTGCAATGGGTGTTGGAGAACCATATACCGCATGGCAAACCGGCGTTTAACCTAGACCCAATGAGTATGCGGGGCTTTGAAGAATATTTACTGCGTGCAGTAGAAAGCCGAAGCGGCTTGTCGCTTATTCTTACACAAGAAAATGAAGAGCATTTCAGTCAAACTTATCTCCAATATTGGATGTTAAATATGATACCTATGTTAACGCAATATAGCCGCTGGGAAGACCGCATAGGCGACTATTATGCAAGGTTTAACGAATTTTGGCATCAAGTGCATGGCGCAACGACTATTGGTCATGAAGCTTTGAACGGTGGTAATCATGTCATTGTAAGTTACAGTAACGGTGTGGTCGTGTATATCAACTATTCCGATAATTATTGGGTAATAGACGGTAAAACAATCGCCCCATTATCCTTTGAGGTGACAAGATGAAAAAAGCTAAACAGGGTAACTGGTATTACCGCATGAGTCTTTCCCGCAAGCGGGGTCTTTGGGGGCTTGTATTCCTTTCCCCTTGGATATTTGGGTTTCTTGCATTTTTTGTGCGGCCGTTTATTCAAACCGTTGGGTTTGCATTTTCGGAAGTAGAAATTTCGCTGGGTAATATAGACCAAACATTTATAGGGCTTGCCAACTTCCGTACTGCTTTTACGGTAGACACTGCATTTAATCAATTAATGCTAACCCTTGCTATCGCTGCAATGCCTATGGTCGCTATTATCGTTATATTCTCGCTACTGGCGGCGATGCTTATAAACGGAAAATATCCGGGACGCAGCGTTGTGCGAACGATATTTTTTATACCTATTATAATGGGTGCAAGCATTGCAGGGATGGAGCTTGTCGGTGGCGATGAAATTACTGCGGCACTGACAGAAGGTTTTGGCGTAGATGCATTCTTTGGCGGCGATATATTTATAGCGACACTTGCTGCAACGGGGTTGCCTGTAGAAATTACGGGATTTGTAACCGGTGCAATTGAAGGTATTTTTGATGTACTTGCGCAAGCAGGTGTGCCGGTGCTAATTTTCCTTGCGGGCTTACAATCCATTCCTCCATCTCTTTATGAAGTAGCAAAAATAGAGGGGTGTACGCAGTACGAGTCTTTTTGGAAAGTAACATTGCCAATGATAAGCCCTATGATTTTGCTTACCACTGTGTACACAATTATCGAACAATTTACCCGACACAGCACAATGGTGTCTAATGAAGAAATTGTATTTTTTGAACGGATTAATGAGATAGGTTTTTCACGAGGCGATTTTGGGCTGGCGAGTGCTATGGTGGTAGTGTTTATTTTAGCAACGCTGCTTGTAATTGGTTTTGTTACATGGATCATGTCGAAGGTGGTGTTTTATTATGACTAAAGCAAAGGCATTAAAAATAGGGCATAAAATTGCCATTAATGTTGTGCGGTATGGTCTGATAATTTCTTTATCTTACATGATTTTGTATCCGCTTTTGCGCATGATTTCGCTTATGATAAGTCACCCGAGAGCATTGGGTGCAGTTGGTGGTATTTGGGTGCCTCCAATGATTTCTTTGGATAATTTTTGGGTGGCATATGGTGTTACAGAATTTTGGTCTGTTTTAGCTTTTACCGTGCGTAATGTAAGCATTATTGTAGTTTTGCAAGTTTTATGTGCCGCATTTGCAGGTTACGCATTTGCCCGCTTGCGGTTTAGGGGCATGGGTTTGCTGTTTGTAATGGTACTTATTACGTTTATACTGCCGTCGGAGGTATTGATGCTTCCGCAGCGTGTGCTTTTCCAAAATTTTGATATTTTTGGCATAATAACAGCAATACGGGGCGAGCCGATTAACATGCTGGGCGAGCCTACGGCTATGTTTGTGCTTGCTGCAACTGGCATGGGTGTTGCAGGTGGTTTGTTTATTTACATCTTCCGTCAGTTTTTTAGGGGGTTGCCAAAAGAGTTGGAAGAGGCAGCCTATGTGGATGGTGCAGGATTTTTGAGGACATTTTTTACCATTGTGTTCCCAATGGCAAAGCCGGCATTTCTTACAGTGGGTACGCTCAGTTTTATTTGGAATTATAACGACACTCATTTCCCTGGGTTATTTCACCCAACCACACGCTACATGAGTATGCGTATTCAGCAGCTGGGGTCTTTGCAGGGCGGTACTACCGTTATGCAAAACATGATTAACAGTTCCAGGGATGCAGGGCGTATTGCTCATGATGTTGTAAGCTTGGAAACGCTAATGTATGATGCCGCTATCATTCAGGTTTCTACACTGTTAGCTATCTTGCCGCTTATTGTACTGTTCTTGGTTATTCAAAAGCAGTTTGTGCAAGGTGTTGAACGTTCGGGTATTGTAGGATAATAAAATTAAAATAGGGCTGTCCTGTTGTGGCAGCCCTATTTTTTAAAGATTAGGAGAAAATAATTATGTTTAACGAAAAACTTATACTGCAAGTTAAAGATGCATTTGATGCACGTTTTAAAAATTTTCCATTGCCGCAAGGTTTGGATGAGGTTTTAAAAACATCGGCACCCGAAGAAGCGGTGTGTTATAAGTTCTGCTATGCATTTATGCCTGTTTCGGATATTTCGAGTTACCCGGTTGAGTTGTTTACCAAGGTGGTAAAACAAGCGTTGGATGTACGTGCAAAAAATCTTTTTGGTGAATCCATTCCCGATGAAATATTTTTGAATTTTGTTTTGCAATGCCGCATTAATAACGAAAATTTGGAATATAACCGTGATTTCTTTTTTGACGAGCTTTATCCACGCATTAAAGGGCTGAGCGCAAGGGATGCATCCTTAGAAATTAATTATTGGTGCTTGGAAAAAGTGACCTATGTGGGCAATAACATCCGCACCATGTCGCCTTTTACCATAATGAAGAACACAAAAGGACGCTGCGGTGAAGAAAGTGTGTTTACCGTTAGCGCATTGCGTAGCGTAGGCATACCCGCAAGGCAAATTTATACGCCACGCTGGGCGCATAGCGAAAGTAATCATGCATGGGTTGAAGTATATGTTGGTGGCGGCTGGCATTTTATCGGTGCTTGCGAGCCTGAGCCTGTGGTCGATAAAGGTTGGTTTACCGGACCGGCTTCCAAAGGAATTGTCATTAATGCCAGAGTTTTTTCGGGCATTCCGCCTGTGGGCGAAGCATTGGTATTTAAGACAGATAGTGTAAGCGAGATAAACCGCAGCGTAGATTACGTACAGCATACCACTCACTTTAAGGTAAAAGTGGCAAACGGCAACAAGAATGTTCGTGTTTATATCCAAATAATTTCGTACTGTGCGTTTTCATCTTTGATTACGTTAACGCCGGACGAAAACGGCGAAGCTTCCGTTACGATAGGCAAGGGTGATGTAAATATTCTTGTGGCGGATGGCGATAAATTCGTTACCAAGTTTGTGGATACACGCAAAGAAACCGATATAGAAATTAATTTTGCTAATGCAAAAGCAAATGGCGGAGAGCTTGCGCTTGAAAATGGCACGGAAATGCTTTTTGTGCCACCATTTTCGGATTATCAAGACCCTGATTACGGGCTAACGCAAGCGCAAATGGATGCCCACGAAGACAGAGTGGCAAAATGCCACGAATTGCGCAATGCATACGCCAATACATTTGCAGACGAAGCAAAAGGTTTGGAACTTGCCAAAAATTTTGGTGCTGCGGACTTTGATGCTGCCAAGTTTTTTGTAGATGCAAAGGGCAACTTAGACGAGATAGTAAAGTTTTTCGACATGCCAAACTTGCCGCTAAAATACAAGTGCATGATTTTGCGTTCGCTTCAATCAAAAGACTTTACAGACAGCACAGCGGAAATTTTGGCAGAGCACTTGGAATATGCGCTGCCTTACCGTGACGATTTCTACGAAGAAATTTTTGAAAAATACGTGCTTTGCCCACGTGTGCAGTTTGAGATGATTACGCCTTACCGTGCATTTATAGCAACATATTTTACTGCCGAGCAGAAAGCTGCTTTTATTTCTGACCCGCATTCGCTTTACAATTGGGTAGAAGAAAATATTAAAGATTCCGACGAATACAAAACCAGCAATGACCATAGCTCGCTGATGGCGTCCCCTGTTGGTTTGCTAACCTACGGATACGGCGGAAAAGCGTCTCGCACTCTTTTGTTTGTGGCTACATGCCGTACTTTGGGTATACCTGCACGCATAAATTATCAAGATGGCGCATTGGAATATTATAAAGATGGCACATTCGTTTGTGTAACCGATGTTAAAGAACCGGCTGCTACCATTGAGCTAACGGTTACAGAGAAAAACGGAGCGGAATTAAGTTATTACGAAAACTTTACCGTGGCTGTACTCGAAAACGGCATATATCATGTTTTGGGGCTTGACTACGGCAATCTTCAAATGCCGGTAAATGTTGAACCGGGGCATTATCAGATTGTAACCGGGCGCAGGCATGAAAACGGTGCGATGGCGGTGAAAGTGTGGCATGTAGAAATTAGCGAAAATACAACGCTGGAAATAGAGCTGCCGTCGGAAGAAAAACCTACGGTAGAGGTTAAACCGCTTGGCGATTACAATTTTGGCAGCACAAAATTAAGTAACTTGTTAAGCGGCAAAGACTTGGTTGCATGTATACGCCCAAGCCATGAGCCAACTGAGCATTTGCTGCGGGAGCTGCTGGAAGCCCGTGCTGAATACAAACGTCTCGGCGTAAAAGTTGTGCTTGTTGCGCTAAAAGATAACGATACCATGCAAAAAATTAAAGCCGCCTACGAAGACGACGTGACTGTTTTGCAAGTATCGGACGATGATTTTGGACAATTTTTGGCGGGCAAAACAGGGCTAAACACGGCAAACCTGCCTGTTGTTACCATGGTTGCTAATGGCAATGCGCTTTATTATGTACAAGGTTATCGTGTAGGCTCTGTTTCTATGGCGTTAACCTTTGTGGAGTGATGAATATGAACATTAAAATATTTGTTACAGGGCTTTTGCTTGCTTTGTTGGTTGGATTAGCAGCATGTGGCACAGCGGAAGAAACCGAAGATGTAGTTCACGAAGAAATTGCCCCAGAGGAAATTCTCGAAGCGGAAATTTATGAAGAAGAAATTATTGAGGAAGCATACGAGCCGGATATGTCGGACATAGCTGAAGCAAGCCCGGCTCCTGAAATTGAAATTACTGTGCTTGACTTTAACAATTACGAAGAAGAGATGGTTGCACGCAACCATCTCTTTGCCGAGTTGTCCGCATTAGAACGCTATAACCCTGAAAGAATTGAAGAAATGGAAAACCTCACAATGTTTTTTGGGGATGTAAGAATGCGCTTTACCTACGAAATAAGGGGCGAAGCACCCGAAAACGGCCATGCACTGTTTATTGCGTTGCATGGCGGCGGCGGTGTTCCGCAGTTTGTTAACGAGCAGCAATTCCAGCATATGCAAATTTATTACCGTGACAGCGTGCAAGAGGGCATTTATGTGGCGGTGAGGGGTGTGCGTGACACCTGGAATACGCATTTTAATTACGAGTCCTTCCCGCTATACGACCGCTTGATAGAAAACATGATTCTGTTTTATGACATCGACCCTAACCGTGTGTATTTACTGGGTTTTTCTGCCGGAGGGGACGGAGTTTACGGGATAACGCCCAGGATGGCAGATCGGTTTGCTGCGGTAAGCATGTCTGCGGGACATCACAACTGGGTTAACCCGATAAACTTTAAACATACGCCAATAATCCTGCAATGCGGCGACAGCGACACCGCCTTTTACAGGCATATCGAAACGGTAAACTTCGGCGAAGTGATGCGGGATTTAGGCTATACATTTGCGCTCAATATGCATGTTAACATGCCGCATAATTTTTTCGACAATGTACCTGCAAGCGCACCCCAGCGAGTGTGGGCAGACCCATTTGCATGGCGTGATGGCGAAGCGTCTGACATCATAGAAATTGACACAAACTCAGTACGCTTTTTAAAGCAGTTTACACGTGAACCATTGCCGGATGAAATTGCATGGCATCTTGGCACAAGGGCAGACATGCGCTCTGTAGAGTCATTTTATTGGTTGCGGGCAGGCTTTGATGTGAATGATGGCGTCATTAGGGCATTACTCGACAGGGATGCCAACGCTATCAGCATACAAACCGATGAATATGTAAGCGGAGCGTTTTATATTTTGCTAAACCGCCAAATGGTTGACTTCGACACGCCTGTTATATTGGATGTTAACGGCAACATTTCAGAGGTTGCGGTTACATCCAGCGCAGATATTTTGCTGGAAACAACCATTGAGCGGCTAGACCCTAACTTCCAGTTTACGGCGATGATTAGGATTGAAGTGTAGAAGAGAGGTTATTATGAAAGTTGTATCTAACAACAAGCTTGACCGCTTGCATGATGACATAAGAAAAAAGCTGCAGGAGGAGTATCCGGACTCGCTGCAGCCTGTGAATCATATTAATTATCATAAACACAGCCGTATTGCTGTAAAGATAGCGATTGTGCTAATGGTCATTATTGTTGTACTTACACGTATGCATCCACAAGTGTCTCTTTTTGGCGGTGGAATTAGAGGTATTGCTATTGGTGCTGTTATTCTTGTTTCAATGATAGCCGTTCATGAATTGATGCATATATTGCCTGTAATCCATAAGCATAAAAACTGCTATGTTTCTGTGGGGCGCAGGTATATTTCAGAATATCATGATATTTGGCTTTCGAAAAAAATGTATTTGGTATGTGCTCTGTTTCCGCTTTTTTCTATTCCGGTTTTTGTATTAGTCATGTGCTTTTTTGGTCTTAGCCCTTGGATTGCATTGTGGCTGATTGGAATGAATACTGTAGGATCAAGTGTTGATATTTATCATTTTTTTAATGCACTAATAAACGTGCCAAACGGAAGTTTTATTCGTGCAGGGCTTTATCGGTCGGGTCGTCCGTAATTGCATCATTACTTTCAATTTCAACTTCGATTATAGATATATCTCTTTTGCGGCGTTCTTCTGCCTTTTGCGCTTCAATTTCTTGAATTTCCAGCACTGGGTCTTTGTCCATTTCCGGGCGGTATCTTTTAAATATCCGCATTATCAAATAGCTGGACAACATTGCGTAAACGCCGGGTATTAAAAATAGTATAAGTCCATGCACAAATATTGATGCCGCAATTAATGCCGCCATTAAAATGACGCAAGTTATTGACGTGAGTAAATGTCGGTTTGCCATGTAAAAGCTGCTTTTTATGGTTTGTACAAGGCCCATGTCAAACCTTGCTGTGGCGGGGAAAAGAAAAACACTTATAAGTGCGATTTGTGCAAGCAGTATAACCTGTGCCGGTAGAATTATATTCACCATGCCACCAACAATGTCGAGGTTTAATAAATTAAAACCGGCCAAAACTACAAACACAAAAATAATCATCCATAAAATAGTAGCCCGCTTAAAGCTGGATTTAAACCCTGTCCAAAAGTCGCTGGTAATATAGCCTTCCCGCCCGGCGATACGTCTTGTAGTTACGTAAAATAAAGCCGATGTTGCTGCCCCTGCGGTAACAATAGGAAGACTAAAAACAATCCACATTAGGCTTAGTATTACAACATCTGCAACATAAGATCCATACCTGTTAAACGGTCCTTCTAAACTAAAAAAATCACGCATAAAATCGCCTCCGTATTTATCTTCCTTTATTATAGCACAAGCTCCGTAATAACGAGCCAAAAAAAAGGAAACAATAAAGAAAAACGGAGGCGATTTTATGTACTATTGCAAAAAATATAAACCCAACAATACCATGCACCATCATTCGCCAACAGGCAACTGCGAAGGCTGCGTATACTTTTCCACAGCCAACTGCGGCACACACTCAGGTTCTGCATCAGTCGAAACCACAACAATTGGCTTGTAGCCCGGGCTGAAAAAGGTTCACCCAAAAGAACAACACTAACTTATTCCTCTAATCTAGCGCGTGCAATGAGGGCAGCAGGAGTAAAAAATTTGCCTCGAACGATTGTTGCATTAGAAATGAGCGGTTTTCTCATTTATCATGCAATCAAGAGAGAGGTAATTTCTTTACTCCTGCGGACACCCCCACGCTTGCAATTACCCCCGTATTTGTTATACTCTTAGAACATGTCTTAGAAAATGTCATTTCACAAAGCGGGGTGGATAAATATGCGCAAACTTTGCTTTTTTTTCATTCTTACAATTATCATGTTAGTTTCGCCGCTTGTTGTTTCGGGACAGCAAACGTTACCGCTTTTTGCAGAGGCAGCAATACTGGTGGAGCAAACCACGGGGCGTGTTTTGTATGCGCAAAATGCGCACCAGCGCATGTATCCTGCCAGCACAACAAAGCTACTTACAGCGCTTGTTGTTATGCAGCATCTAGATTTTGATACCGTTGTAGTTGTGGGTTCGGAGATACGTGGTATGCCCGCAGGGTTTGCCACAAATGTACACATAGAAGGCGAAGCCATTACCGTACGTGTGCTTTTGCAGGCGTTTTTAATGCGTTCAAGCAACGAATCCGGTCGTGTGCTTGCGCTGGAAGTCGTGCGTACTACCGCCGGCGACCGAAATATGAACTATACTGACGCTAAACCCCGATTTTCTGCATTAATGAACGACTTTGCCCGTGGCTTGGGTGCGGAAAATAGCAATTTTAACAACCCATACGGCTTGCATAGCGAACAGCATTTTACCACCGCCTACGACTTAGCACTGATAGGCCGTGCATTTGCAGAAAATCCGATTCTCATGCAAATTTCCGCAACACGAGAATTTTACGGCAACAGCATGGAAGGCAGAACACCGCCTTACGGCAGTGAAAGCCGCCAACTTTCTTTTGGCAACACAAACCAAATGCTGCCCGGTGCAGCGTTTGGGCATCCGTATATTACCGGCGGCAGGACGGGCTTTACGACGCCCGCCGGGCATTGTTTTGTAGGGCTTGCATATCATAATGGGTTGGGTCTTGTGTCGGTGGTGCTAAATTCGCAAGAAAATACACGCTGGCAAGATACTCGACTGCTTATCGACTATGGTTTTATCAATTTTAGCTTTAGAGAAGTGGGCGAAGCAAACCAACTTATCGATACAGTCAAAATCGAAAACCCCCGCTTGGGCGATATCGATACACTGGATGTTCGGTTGCAAGAAAGCCGCACATTTTTGCTAAGCAATGCAGAATATGCAGCAATAGAGCGTACTGTCGTTTTTTTCCCGCTTTTTTGGGTACAAAACGAAGATGATGAAATAGTCCTGCGTCCGCCAATCGAATATGGCGACGCTGTAGGCACCGTAATTTTTCAAACCGGCGGCGAGACATTGTTTTCTGCGTCGCTAGTATCAACGAGAAACGTGCAACCCCGCACATTCGATAGCGATATGGATTACTACATGGACATGTTTTTCGGCTATATGTTTACAAGACGTGCGCTGCCTTATTGGTTTGGCACTTTTGGCACATTGTTTGGTTTTATAGGTTTGTTTTCGGCGTTTTCTGCCGCAAGGCGGGTCAAACGTTTAGAGCGGTGGGATCAGCCCGACAGGCGGAGGCGGTATAGGTGATACCAAAAAGTATGACAGGTTTTGGCAGCGGCGAATGCAGTCGTTTTGATAGAAAAATTAAGGTGGAAATACGAGCTACAAACAAGCGTGACAACACAAGCGATATCGCTTTGCGTATGCCATCCCTTTTGGATTCTTTAGAAAATAAAATTCGCAGGCAGCTAACGAGCGAAATAGCACGAGGCATCGTGCATGTCACTATCAATGTAGAAAATTTTGCCCAGCAGGACGTTAAGCCCGAAATTAATTTGCCGCTTGCAGACGCGGTGGTAGAAGGGCTTAAAAATTTAAGCAGCAGATACGGTTTTGAGGAATTGAAAACAGAAACGCTGCTTGGCATATTGGCAACAACGCCTAACATGTTTAAACTCCCAACCAAACAAGATGTTATCGTTGATGAAAATCAATTGTGGGAAACATTAAGCGAAGCATTGGCTCAGGCATTGGAAGGGCTAAATAAAAGCCGCAGTGCAGAAGGCAGCGCAACAGCGCAGGATATAACGGAGAAACTGGCAAGTATTAACCATTTAATTTCGAATATAGAAGCACGTATGCCCGATGTAGAAATTGCATTGGCGGAAAAAATTCACGAGCGTATAGACGAAATAGTAGACCGCTTTAACGAAGAACACGACATGGCACTGCTTGTGGCGGAAATTGGCTTGTTCGTGGGAAAAAAATGCATTAACGAAGAAATTGTGCGTGCAAAAAGCCATTTGGAGCAAATTTCTTTGAGGCTGCACAATGGTGGAGTCATTGGGCGGGATTTAGAATTCACCATAAAAGAATTAAAGCGGGAAATGCATACAATGGGTGCAAAATCTGTAGATGTGTATATCACGGGTTGGATTATAGAAATAAAAGTTTTGATTGAAAAAATACACGAGCAAATCCTAAACATAGAGTAGGAGAAGTA
>Ga0131853_10023738_pt1 | contig 11071 bp, 8 predicted proteins | sample TergutLab28metaG_FD_92764 | JGI IMG/M metagenome (GOLD analysis project Ga0131853, IMG submission 92764) | Labiotermes labralis P1 segment gut microbial communities from Petit-Saut dam, French Guiana - Lab288 P1 (version 2) (version 2) | ecosystem: Host-associated > Arthropoda: Insects >...
TCAGCAAACCTGTATGACATATACCATTGCTGTGTGTACAGTGAAAAACTCCTGGTGATGTACAGAGGAACTGCCCGAAATATGTAGTTTTATTCCAAAAATAAATTTGAGAAATTAGTGCATCTGGTTGCTTTTATTATAGGAACTTACCTGACGTGTTCATAGTGGTGCGTACAGTACACGGAGAATTAATCTACTGATGATACATAATGACTGTAATAAAGTCAACGGTTTCAACACGTAGGTTCAGTTAGATGGATTTCGAGACATCAGACGTTATAACATGCCTGATATACTTCAAGCTCTAATGCTACTCATATTTGTTTTTATCGGTGAGGCGCCTGAAAACGCGGTGTCGATAATAAGCCGTTCAGATTTTGATATTGGTTTTATTGTTCTCGCCGTTCGCGGATCGTGCTGTGGTTGGCCAGAATTCCTGATAATCGGCAGTGTTTTTCAGTTGTGTCTTCACTTGACAGTTTAGTGTACGGGCAGCACTTTATTGTATGCAGCCGTAGCCTGCACAGTTTGAATCTCACCCGAATCACTGGCTCTATTGACTGAGATCATGATTTTCTTCAGTCCTTCCAAGCGGAAGTCGGGATAATGTACCTGCCTTTAAATAGGCCACATAATAGCCTGTAACATCTTAACCTGAAAGTAAATTTACGCTGGCGAGTTTTCCTTGTGCAATGTACAAATCCTTGGTTGGTCAAGGATTTCCCTGATATTAAGGAGACTGGGGGGATCATTACTGTCACAAAATACTGGTACCGGACCCTGTGGTTTGGGGCCACATCCCCACACTCCATTTCTTGGTGTCTTATTTAAATATTCTCCCATCCACCGCAGAATTTTCGAAATGATCGGTTTTCTATAAGTGGTCCGATTAAAGTTCTGTATGCATCTCTTATTTGAACCGGTGTTGCTGTATTTCCATTCTTTGCAATCGCACGTAATTTGCTGTGACGTATTTTAAGATACGCATGGATTATTTTTCAGGTTCAGTATAAGAGCGTAAAGGTCAGCATAGCGCAGCAGAACAGATGCCTTTCCAATCTTTGTGTTTATTAATTGTACTTTAGTATTCGGCTATCATTACTTGTGAGAGCTACACGGCGAATAGTCCTCGGTGACAAACCTTGTCTTTGGACACCGAAGAGCGTCGCCTGTCGTCGTCTGCACATCAAGCTGTGTCTACGCGAGACGGTTTCGAGATGTTTGATGTTTTCGAGGTTTCACACTTACACGTAGGGCTTATCGGAAATTATATTCTGGTCTGAATTGGCCAAAATTTTGGATAACTGCGTGCTTGGACGCATTTTGTACAAATTAAACAAACGGCGTTGGATAATTACGAGCTTAATAATTTGTAATCTGCAAAAAATATTATTAGTGTGATTAAATTAATGAAGGTGTGGGATGGGCGGTGCATGTAGCCTGCCTGGTGGTTGATGGAGAAATGCATGATTGTTGTTTAAAAAACTGAATGAAAGAGGCTATCTGCGAGAACTGTACTCGGATGGGGGTAAGACATTGTGTTAAAATGGATCATAATGGTATTGTGCAAGAGGGTGTGGATAGGAGTTAGCTGGCTGACGAAGTTATAGTGTTAGGCTCGTGTGATGGCTAATAAACGTTCGGATTTCTTAAAAGGCGGGTAATTTATTGACAGTCTGATCGACGATCAATTTATGAAGAAGTTTGTACGTTATGGAGTTCGTCGATTTCTTTTGCTTCTAAAAAAGTCTATGTCCTTGAGGCGAGACAGACCTGGGGTTCGCATTGGTTTGCTGGTCGACGAAGTTCTTGTCTCCCCTAGCCTATATCATTGATTCTTTACAGGTCTGATATTGGTTGTACATATTGCGTGCCTCGTACAGTCGACAGTGACATTTGAAAAATTCCCAAATAACCCTTATTTATGTACATTCTTCATAATCGACACTATATTGGCTAGTCCATTGTTTCCCAACATTTTCTCCGTGGAGGTACATTTAAAATAATTTCTTATATCCCGAAAAAAAAATCCTACGAATGAAAACGTTCAAAGCTGATAACGGGGAGCCTTACTGTAGCCTCCGGTGAGGCGGCTGTGCAGATATATGAGGCGGACACAGAGACAGTACATCTAAGTATAGCCTTAAATATGGACTGACCGAATACACCAAAGAGGCATTTGGTTGCTTGAAGTGATTACTCAAATACTGAAATCTGCCGGAAAAAAAGTTACCGCGATGTTTCGCGGGGTATTTGGAATTGATAGCGATGTGCCAAAATTTTATTTACTCCACGATTTCTGACGGAACATGTTAACCATGTTCTGCGGAACCCTGGTTGGGAAACAGTGGTCTAGTTTATATACTGAAAGCATCATTAATAAACTACAAAGGAGTAGGCTGGACAACAGACAGACCCGTCCTCAAGGCTGAGAAAGGACGCCGCATGACGAATACGACGGTAATGTTGGAGACTTCGGACTAAAATATCTTGAGGCCTGACACCAAGACGGATGACAGACATACGACAGGCGTACGTTAATTGAACTTGGGCAGTCGTATTTATCAGTTTTATGAAGGAGGCATTTACTGGAACACGTCGGTACACATCTTTGTGACTGCACGCTGATCTGTAGTCACTGCCTTGGAAGCATCAAGTATCTCACGTTCCTTATTGTTATCCACTTGATGATGTGGCTTGTGTGTTATTGTCACACTCCCAGCATCCTTTCCTGTGACTGACTTCCGCCCTGAAAATCACATTTTTTGGTTTCAGTCTGAGTCCTCTGCATTCAGACGCGGGCAATTTCCACGCTTGAAGCAACCTTCTTGATCTGCAGCTCTGAACTTGTGCTGTCTTCTTTGTTCATGGTCCGGAACCGGCAAATCGCTTTACTCAACTTGTGAAATCTAACCCCCGTCTCCCGTCCTGTCCTTTTTCAGCTCACACGTTGAATACTTGTGGTGGGTCTTTCGTGGATTAAATTCATGGTCTGTACGGTTCCTGCATGCGAGATTGGAATGTGGAAAGAACAAAGTACAGTACACGGTAAAAGTGTGCTTTTCTGTAGATTTATATGTGTAAAACTAAAAAAGGGAGGGAGGGGGAAAATTGTTTCTCTGCTCTTCATGAAGGCAGGTGGGGGAGTGGAGGTGCAGTTTCTATCATTACTTACCTTGGCACTAGATGGAGGTGTGTGGAAAACTGCACACACCACTGCTTTCTTCCCGGGAAAAGAACACCCTTAGTACTCCTGGAGTAGGAGGTTGGGTGGGCCCCAGAGTCGGTCTGGGCGTTTTGGAGAAGAGAAAAATCTGTTGTTTCTATCGGGAATCGAACAACATTTCTGTGCACAAGGTGTAAATGAACGTGGAAATGGGAAGTTGTTTCTGTCTGTCAGCTCGTTTTGTCTTGTGAGTAACATATCTCGATTACAGATGGTTTCGGTATCTACACTAAAATGTATAAAACGCATTGGTTTTGTTTCGTATACGTCCAATGTAATGTCTGCTTGACGATATGTCAATTCCAACTTGGTCGTTTTTCTCAATGAAGTTACGTCCCGCAAATCCTTCACAAAGAAGATTCGTCCTCTAAAATCGTGATACACGACAAAAAAAAAGGGTTTATTTTAAGCAAGAAGTTTAATTAAACACATTTATCATATTTGTAACCAAGGAATTTGGCTTATATTCCCCGCAGCAGCAAGATATTATTCTCTTCTATAGCATGTCCAGACCGAGGCTGGCGTCCAACCAGGTTCCTACCCCAGTGAGTTCTTGGTGTTTTTCAATGGGAATAAACTGGTCGGGGAGAGAAGCTTACCACTCGCCTTCACATAGTGCAGAGATTAGCAATGAATGGAGCTGTACTGCCACGTAATTTCAACGTTGCTCCTGATCACTGCTCGTACAAGAAGTGGGTCTTGCGTATCATAAATTGTAGATGTCGGTAATTAATTGGTTTATTTATGTATGATTTATTTGAAGACGCGTTGAATGGCTTAGTGTATGTAGTGTTGGTGGACTGGATGGTTTTACTTAGAACGCTGAAACAAATCACATGGCTAGACCCCCGTCAATCCCGCACATCTGCCGACATCTCTATCGAGCCCTCATACATCCCTTTCCAGTGTACTTTCCTGTATTTCCCTCCAGTCTTCTAGTCATTTTGAAACGTTAGTAGTGAAAACTACGTGATGACATGATTTTTCGGTGTGATAGGTATTTCAAAGAAGGCCAATAAAAACGGATAGCTTTGCTACTTTTGTGTAGGAACTTAGAGAAACAGACTGATGGCATACAGATATTCATTTGTTTTTTTTTTTCCTTTTTCCTACACAGATCGTGTGGAGCAAGTGTTTGTGTTGTTCGACATATTGACACGAGCCTGAAAGTCATTAATTTAAACCAATTGCAGTTGATACAACGGAATGTTAAGTGCTCAGCATGTGCTCTGCATGCAGGCTCCACTTGGCATCTACTTGCAGCTGTTTATAGTCTTGTAACACTCGATTTCATCAAGTCTTCACATTTTTCGTAACTGTGATACTTTCTACCTTATTTCGTGTCTGTGATCTCTGTGGGCTTAGTGGCTAGGCTCTTCCCCACAGGGTCCAGACCGGGCTTTTGACCTACCCAACCTCCTACCCAGCTTTTACTTGAAGCATTTTCACTGGTTTGTGAAGTCTACCTGCATTTAGTACCGCGGTTAGGAGTGCGTGGTGTTATACATCCTCTCCCCCATACGCCTTATGGCCTAATGCGTAATTCAGCAGATAGACAGCTATGTTCTTGTACCTTCGTTGTTGACTGACTGTCTAAAATCGACGTATGATTTGTAGTGCGTAACGTGAATTTCGACAGCTGTAAATCTTTGTTCGTAGGTGCTTTCGCAGAATGACGAAGAGCGACTGTTCACTTTGTCATGTCTGTCAGCATGTAAACAACTTGGCTGCCACTGGACAGATTGTCATGAGATTTTATATTTGAAGATGTTTCGAAAATCTGTCGATAAATTCACGTTTCGTTGTATAAAAGAAAACAACAGTCCCGTTACAGGCCTGGAGTGGCCCAGAGGTTTCCAGGAAGTTAAGGTTTCCATATTTCATGACAACGGCACAGGATGGTGGTAAGGTTGTCAGCCTTACGCACCGGCCACCTTTACCCCCAGGAAATGCTCCTGGTACTCATTTCTGTTAGAGGCTGAGGCGACCCCAGGGCCATAGTGCGATCGGAAGGATTTTATGTCGATGAAAAATTCCAATGACACCAGCTGGGATCGAACCGGCGACCTTCCGATTTGTAGCACAGAACCTTAACCACTGTGCCACGTTTTATTATAATTTGAGAACATGACGGGTATTTTGCTTAAAGTATGTACATTTATGATAATATCTTGTTGAATCCTTGTTAGAATGAGATTTTTTTTCGGTCAAAAGTTGTGTAAAAAACCAGAACACACACTGTTTTCAATAAATTATTTACGAAAATTGTGCCGTTTATGAGATAATGTGGAAAAACGTGGATAGTTATGAGGTAGTGACAGAAAAATGGCGACGTTATTTGTAGTTGACGAATATGACAGTAAGATGTCTGCAATAATTGGCACGGGAAGCAGGGCTTTACGTTTCTGTATTGTCAGGCATGTGCAGAGACGTAGTGAAGTAGTTTACAGGCTGTCGTTTTTAAAATGCTTGTGTTCGATAAAGCTACATTTCAGGTTCTCACAGCGATGTTAATGAACATTCATGTTTTACAGTACGTTAGGACTTAACGGCTGGTAAGTAGATAACTATGTGCCAGTCAATCCACCAACACAAAATAAGAATTCGGTGTCCACTTTTGAAAAATAAAAATGTTTTTGTGGACAATCGGTGTTTCACGTTTACACAAACTATTTGCTCCATAGGTTTTAGGCCTTTGCTAAAAAAATTTCACGTTGAGATTTTATCGGGCTTCGTAATTGTGATCACAGCGACGTTCAGGTCGCACTGAAAAGGTCACTATGTTGTGCTTCTTACTGTTTGTTAGTTACGGTGTACTGCAGCAGTGATAACTACGGCGGTGTAATTCTGACTACTGCGAATGTGTCCAATTTCGAAGTGACAGCAGCACTGTTCTGTGTGGTCATGGCGAACGGATGTGCGGGGCATGCGCTAAATGAATTACAGAGCAGATATTGCACCGTTAAATTTGAGAGAGAGAGAAAGAGAGAGAGAGAGAGAGTTGGGGGGAGGCGGTGAGACATATAGTGACGCAACGATGAAAATGTTAACTTATGTTTTGTCAGTAAATCGTAAAATAATTAACCGTTTTTGGGACTGTCTTTACTCTATGTAACACATGCTTTGTCACTGGTATATTTGAGAAAAAAATAGCTTTTATTTCCCCCCCCCCGACATCTCAATACACTTTTCGTCAAACTGTGTGTCTTATGCAGCAGAATCTGAATTTATAATTATTATTCAAATCGCTGCAGAGTTAAAGTACTAACGGTCACTTTCTCCCCAAAAGATGTATTGCTACGTAATCAGTACGTCTCTGTGTGTTACCACACAGGGGCTTTTTCTACTGTTATCATCCCACCCTCCCCCCCCCGCCCTTTCGCGGACCAGAAACCATTATAAAAATTCTCATAAGGGCAGTAATTATGTGTTATCTCAATTATGAAGTAATGAACCCAAGCGCAAACGCCAGTGTCAAGTGCAGATATTATCCTTTATCGCTGGTTAACGAAATGCCTCCTCATTCTGCAGTACAATATCCTGCTGTCCCTCTCCAGTGTATTCAGCCTCATTTTTACGACTTTCATTTGTGCAGACTCGCACGCAATAATTCTGCAGTTGTGTGACGTGTAACGGGAATGGGAAATTATTTTTACTCATGACCTAAGCGACGGCAGCCTGGAAATTCTCGAAAAAAAAATCACTAGCCTACATCAAAAAGTCGTAAAAATTTAGCAGTTATTCATGGAGAGTGAACATACTTTAATAGGGATATCAAGAGACGTGAAAATGGCATCTTATTCGGACGCAGTGTTCTGAAATCTGGTGCTTGCCTAAATTAAAATTCAATTTATTATCTGCGTCATTCAAATTTCTTATTGCCTGTTTGTAGGTACGACTTGTAAGTTGCGGTTATAAATACATGTAGACACCAAGACACCCAAAACTTTTATATGGGAAGGTAACAATTAATATAAATCCGTATTGTTGAATGATATTTCGGCAACGTCGCGGGGACGACTGAATTTCTCTGTGAGCTATAGTTTGTGTGCCCCCCCCACTGGCCCTTCTGTTAGTGCGACTTCATTATTCTCTTTTAGCCAATATGATCTCCTCTTAACGGCACCTCGCCTTATAGCGTAAAGGCGTTTTATGGTCAGTATGTGAACACGCACCGTGATATCAGACAGCTTTATTTTCACTCCCAACAACAAACTAGTTCCATCGTCGTATTAATTGCTGCACCTGTTTCTTTCACACCGGTGCAGTAAATAGGATCTGGTCTTCCATCAAGAGATAATGCCGTATATATCTCTAAAACAAGGAAACAGTAAAGATTTAGGAGACGGGAAATTGTTTTTTTTTAAACTGGAGTCTAGTTGGTGTTTGCTCAGTGATTAAATTTTACAGCTTTGCCCGGAAGGAGCTGTTAAGATGAGAGAAAGATGAGGCAGCCCTTCCAGCACTCTGCACCGTGTATACAGTTTAATAGTTTAGTCTGTGTTCATTATATATATATATATATATATATATATATATATATATATATTGCGTGACGTCACGCTACGTCGTGCTTCTTTTGTTTTCAACTTTTATGGACCTACGTGATGGTGGTATCGGATTTTATTAAGGTCCTCAGACCTGATTATCAGCTTCAACTGTGGATTGGTGTTTGTTATTCATTGTTCGTGACACCATACGTATTACCATATTTTTTTATTAAGAAAACAGTCATGGCTTATCATTAGATCCAGTAAATGTTTAATTGGAGATGACCTATCGGCCTCGTACATAAACGATCAGAGTTAGCAAAAAAACACACCGCATCCGACTGTCTTAGTGTAAATGCTGCAGTATCCGCTTCAGGTAGGAAGTTGGTTAGAAAAAAAAGTGCAGGATATAATACCAGGTTTTCCTTGAGCCAATAAATCCGTCTTTTCCTCCCCTCTGTCTGATAAATCATGTCCACCCATATATCTGTGCTGGGAATAACGTACAAACAGACCAAAAATCTTTTAAAAGCACACTATTTAAGACGACCTTAAATTTCCCCAAATTATACGCTGTCAATTCTAGTACCAAGTGAAATGCTGCATTCTTCCCCCTCTTCCCCCCCCCCCAAACTTCACCACCACCCCCACCTCAAACTTCCCTAGTTTCTTAGGTCATTATTTTTCTGTACACAGTCACTCTATTGATCTGCTTTTCCCCATGTACATTCTAGACACAGTTGTGCTATGGCGACACTTCAACTCTTATATATACGGCCTATATAAAGTTGCAATTAGATTTGCAACTTCGTTCCTGTTTTAGGAAGCTACGTGTCTGGTGAGCAAACTCTGCTGCCTCCCATTGCGTTTAAACTTCTGCAGTGCAATTCAGAGGAACACGTTAGGTCATTAGTTTCAAATTCGGAGCTTAGGTTGGTAATACTAATGAGTTTCATTTGAATAATGTCGCAGTACCATTTCTTTTTCTCATACATCTCTCTTGCATTGCACGGCGCATTTACATTTCTTCTGGACTAGATTTTCATGCGTAGAAGCATGTGTATTGAAGCGATAATGTCGCGGTGTGGGATTTGAATTCCAATATAACTACAACGTCAGAAGACATTTCTAATGAAATTCAGTTGCTTATGTGATTTGTATAATAATAGATGTAGGCTTAATATCTCAATTACGAAGGCGTTGTTTCTGTGTAGAGTTCCAATGAACAATCGCCCAATAATTAATAATCAAGCCAGGTGCTTTTTTGTGGGCGTGTTAATTCATACACAACATAGTGACATATGTTCATCTTGCATAATCATATCGTCAGTGTATTTTACCACAGCTCGGGCTGACGACACACAATCACCTTGAGGTTTGTTGTGTTTCCATTAGAACACAGTGGGGGTTGTCGACAGATGGATTGTCATGGCTATTAACGCCTCCCTGAACGATCCAAGAGTGTCAAGACCACCTTTAGAATGGACATTCTTCTTCAGTACTGTACCTGTGGCCTGTGTTGTCATATTACAATCGCCGTGTCTTACAATATAGCTGCACGCCCAGGGTTTAATCACTAATAATAGTAAGAATTTGCCTCTTCACCACCCTTTGCACACCGACTTCGAGGCTATAAGTCTCTGGATACAGATTGTGCAGTTCGAACGTTTCATCTAAAACTAGCGTCGTTTTGAAGACTGGAGCTGTACCTAAACTAGTACGTATGTCTTATTGGCGTCACATGCAGCATGGGAACTCTATACAGTTCTTCCTTTCCTTTCACCTCCCAGGAATGTGTGTCGCTGTCTTGTTTTAAATTCTGAAACTGTGAATCTTAAAGATAATTGCTGGAGCGGGAGGCACAAATGTAGAAAGTGAAGGTGCATGCGTACATTCATCCCGCGATTCATGCGTGATCCTGCTGCTACAGCATTTCCCGGCTGGTGTCATCGATCACTGCATGTACTGGCAGACACAGCTGATTTGAGTTGTTACAGAATAATTATGGGGAAAATACAACATATTGAAACATGAATGCTGGATATTTCCATAAGTTTCTCTACATAACCTGACGTTTTTGCTTGAGTTAAGTCCGATTGACGCCCGGAATGAAGTGGTAGGCCTACAGCTATTATAAAATAGTTATAAAGCTCGAGTCGACAAAATATTTCGTAATACCACGCTGTGATTGTGTATGGAGTAAGTGGCTGTGAAACTCCACCCGTCCTAAACCACATGCTTAACGAAAGTGAATTGTTATTTGAACATACTTAATTTGGAGTTTTATTTGATCTAAATTTTAAGCAGTACATTTCATTGTGATCTAAAGTCAATCACTATAGCTGTCAACAATCCGTTTATATTTCTACCGCTATAGCATAGTTTAATAAAGATTCACATTTTCACAGCTGAATAGTGAAATATAACTTCTAGGAAAGCTATGAAGAATGAATTTATTAGCCTTTGATAAAAATTATTTTCTGTAAGTCTGTGGGAAGTTTTGGTGCTTCTGTTGCTAAAAATATTGTCGGCGGTTACCGTGTTACGTGTTCTTGTCGCTGCTGCTTTAGCCCCAAGGAAGAATTTTTAGACGCGTTCGCAAGATTGCAAAAAGCGACTATAAGCTTCTTCACGTCTGTCTGTCCGTCCGTCAGTCCTCATGCAACAATCCGCCCTCACTAGACGGATTTTCTTGAAATTTGATATTCGAATATTTTTCGAAAACCTGTCCAGAAAATTCACCTGTTATTAATTGGACGAGATTAACGGGCACTACACGTGAAGGGCAATGTACATTTTCGATCATATGACGCTCAAATCTTCTTAGAGTGAGAAATGTTTCGGGCAGAAGTTGTAGAAAAAAAACACATTTTATGTTCAACTTTTTGTTTTTTGCGAAAATCATGTCATTTATGAGATAACGTGGAGAAATATTGTTGAGCCGGGCAGACCCCAGATTACAAAATGGCGCATACGCTTTTGCATGCTGGATGACTAAGGCTACAAACACACACACTCAGAATATGTAATGCTGATTGCTTTTCCACTGCAGCAGTGGTTGCACGAAGGCGCCTCAGTGTTACATTTATACGTTCATGATGTATCTTGTTTCGATTCGTTTTGTTTGAGCTCTTGAATTCGCTTGGACAACCCATATCAGGAATAAATTCCCTAACATTTAGTCCGTTACCCGTCCCTTTACTTACAGTGATGGTGGTGGTGTTGGTAGTGGTGATGATGACAACGACGACAATTACAGCCACCACCTTAACCACCACCACCACCATCAACGGCAGCAACAGCAACAAGAACAACAACATCAGCATCAACAACAACAACAACAACAACAACAACA
>Ga0131853_10023740_pt1 | contig 11071 bp, 6 predicted proteins | sample TergutLab28metaG_FD_92764 | JGI IMG/M metagenome (GOLD analysis project Ga0131853, IMG submission 92764) | Labiotermes labralis P1 segment gut microbial communities from Petit-Saut dam, French Guiana - Lab288 P1 (version 2) (version 2) | ecosystem: Host-associated > Arthropoda: Insects >...
GGTGTATAGGGTCTTGGTGGGGAAACCGGAGGGAAAGAGACCACTGGGGAGACCTAGGCGTAGATGGGTGGATAATATTAGAATGGATCTCCAGGAGGTGGGATGTGGGTATGTGGACTGGATAGGGCTGGCCCAGGATAGAGACAGGTGGCGGACGCTTGTGAGTGCGGTAATGAACTTTCGGGTTCCGTGAAATGCGGGGAATTTTCTTGACTAGTTGCAAACCAGTTAGCTTCTCAAGAAGGACTCTGCACCATGGAGTAAGTAAGTAAGTGTATGTTTGTGTCGTTATTTTATATTTTGTAACTGGTATTTCAAATGAGAAATGAAGAATTATTACATAGAGTCAAGGAGCAGAGGAATATCCTACATGAAATAAGTAAACGGAAGGCTAACTGAATTGGTCGCATTTTGCGTAGAAACTGCCTTCTACAACGGGTTATTGAGGGAAAGATAAAAGGGGGGATAGAAGTGACAGGTAGACGAGGAAGAAGACGTAAGAAGCTACTGGATGATCTTAAGGAAAGGAGATGATACTCTCATTAGAAGGAGGAAGCTCTAGATCGAACTATGTGGAGAGATCGCTTTGAAAGAGGCTTTGGACCTGTCGTTAAGACAGACTGCAAAATTAAATGAATTTCGTAAGTTATTGGAACAAAATATTGTTTCACATTGAAAATGGACTCCGAATGTGCCGTGATTTTGAAGTTCATGACCGTCTTATCGGTCCTCGCTAAGCATGAACATCAAAACTTGACTGTTTATTGAATACAGTCGCAGACGGTTGACAGGGGTTTCTCTATCTTGGTGATTGTTTGGGAAGTTTTATGATATCTTGTTATTGTAAACTACTATAATGTCATAAAAAGTCACGCTGTGACGTACTGTTGTGAGCTCGGCAATGAACCTTTGGATGACGTAAAAGGGAGGCAATTTCTTTTCTATATCAGCAGCTGGAAGCTTTCCAATAAGGATTCTGTTCATATAATGAAAACCAACAAGATGCACTATTTCGGACAGACTTACTGTCCATCATCAGTAAGTCTTCATACTGTATTCACAGCAACAAACATTTGTCATACTAGTTATGTTGACTGGTGACCTCGCTGGCATACAGTCAACATAACGATTATGACAAATGCCTATTGCTGTGAATACAGTATGAAGACTGCTGATGATGGACAGTAAGTCTGTCCGAAACATGTAGAGTTCTTTATCAAATAAAGTTGAAAAAGAGTGCATCTTGTTGGCTTTTATTATAAGAATATATCATGATGCACGTTCCTCTGAAAGTAAAAAAAAAAAAAAAGGATTCTGCTCTCATTACAAACACATTAACTTAAGATGGGGCTGTTTTGAAAATATTAATGACCCCCCACGTTTCCACAGAAACAGGAAATTTCAAAACCATATTATTATGTACCAGTTTCTGAAGGAGAGCTCTGCAGTGGAGACACTGCTGTTTCGTTGTGGTAAAGTGTTTGGAGCGAGAAGCTGATCATTCATTTAATTCAGAGGAGTTTTACTTGCATTCCTACATACACCTTCTAGGCGCCATGTTTAAGCACAGGGAATTTTATTACGTTTTAGGCGCCTTCGAAGAATTGCGAAAAGCGACTGTCAGCTACGTCATGTCTGTCTGTCCGTCCGTCCTCATGGAACAGATTGTCTCCTACTGGACGGTTTTTCTTGGGAAGCGTCATATTTGAGGATTTTTCAATAATCATTTGAGAAAATGCAGATTTCATTAAACCGTGACAAGAATATCTGCTACTTTACATGAACACATTTGTAAATTTATGACCATATCTCGCTGGATTCTTCTTGTAATAATTTTTTTTTTAAATACGAGTTATAAAGAACATCAAAACACACATATAGGAAGTGTTTCATCCCCGTTGTGTGTGTGAAACTAGGAAAAGGTATGTAGTCAAACACAACTTAATCACTGAGGTGTATTTAATGACTGTGATGGAAACAACTACATGTGTCGGTTTGTTAGGATATGTGTATGTAGAAATCTCTACACCACGTGCGCGCGCATGCATATAGCTAGTTCTTAAGTTCCCTAGACAACCTGAAGATAGCCAATACAGGCCGAAACATGTAGTTGTTCCATCATATAGTCATTAAATACACCTCAGTGATTAAGTTGTGTTTGACTACATACCTTTTCCTAGTATCAAAACACACATTTTCTGTTCAATAATCTTTTCCATAATATCGTGCCATTTATGGGGTAATGCGGAAAAATATAGTAGGGACAGACAGACCACAGATGACAATACGACGTATGAGCCTTGCATGCGGCAAAATTAAGGCTACAGTCACACACTCAGAATATGTAATAATTCTTGCTCTTGCACCTCAGCAATGATTACGTGAATGTTCCTGTATATTACGTTTTTACGTATCTTGCAGGTATTGTTTTTAATGTGGAAGTGTATCAGGTGAAGGTTCCGGTTAATCAAAGCCACGTAGATTGGAGGAAACTTGATAAGAGGATATGAGGAAAAGTGAAGGTCCCAAATCGAGGCCAGAATACTGTTCTGCCATCGAATATATAACTAAAATTCGTGCCCTTTGAATGAGGTTGTCTCTCACTGTGACGAAACTACCAATTAGAATGCCAGAAATCCTCACGCCAACTGTAAATTTTAGATGGTAATGTAAGAATCACGAACCATGAAGTCTGTTGTCACAGCGTCACTAGATATGCGCTGGACCTTTGTACATGCAAACCACAATTGAATTGTAGAAAGTCAAGGAAAGTATGCCATAGGACATTTGGGTTTCACAAAATATGTTGCATTTTTTTTTCTTCCGTTTCGAAACAAAGTAGCAACTGGATAAACGTAAAAACTACTCCCAAGATATGACGGATTTTTTTTTTAACTCGCACTCACCGGAATGACGAAGCTTAAATAATTTTGGTTCGTTACCGTGTTCACAAAACCCCGTCAATAGACTCTTTCCTCAGCCACATCAATCCAGTTCACATTTTGAGATCCTATTTCTATCAGATCCACTGGTGCTGTGGCAGCTTGCATGCTGTCACAGCACTAAATTAATATAAGAAAATCAATCAGTAAGTGTATTTTAAAAATGTGACTTTAGCAAGGAACAGTGTAGCTCCCTGAAGATGATCTTAGGATCGAAACATGTTGGAGCGATTTTAAATGTTTTAATGTAAAAAAAGTGTATATATTTACATTAGTTGGTGTGCTGATTAAAAGGCCAAATTCTGTTTCATTTAATTGTGTATTCTGCTCGTCGTCTTAATGTTTGTCGTATTACTATGACCGCTGTCGTGGCCAGTAACTGCACTGGTCCGGTGATTACCCACAATGCTCGTTAACCGCTCGAAGAACTCTCGGAACAAACTAAGTTTGTGACTTGCAGATTTTCCCCTCCGCTGCGCATCGTTGCTTCGCTGCACAAACGCAATAATCCGCATATTGATGTGAACCGGGTTCGAACAAAGCACCCCCAGAATACAAGAGCCCTGCTGTGTGGACAGAATTGTTGAAAATCAAGAGGAAGGCGAAAGGCGTCAAATTTTTGGAACTTCAGCGAAATCGGCGACCCCCCCCTTTTTTTTTTTTGCAACATCAACGTCGAAATACAAACTGGTGGATCGGACGTTTCAGTAGATGCCAGTCGCATCCCCGTTGTCCTTATGTCGATTTTTACGTCTAACAATTTAGGAAGTGTTCGTAGACGTCACACTTACGACGTATTCACTCTGTTATTGTCCCTACATTTTAAATTCGTGACTGTTTTCAAGAGAAACGTTTTGACGCGAGTATTCTAAACGTGCCATTTCCACGTTTCGCACTAACACTGCAAAATGTCTGCGAATCTTAGCAACAGGCTTATACTCGATCGTGGCCGATATCTTGGATGCTTTGTAAACTAAGAAATATCGTATTTATTGCGCTTGCCACTGGTATTATGTTTACGTGTCTAACATTACTTCGGCCTCAGTTTATACCTCACAGAGAACGCAGTCTCAGTCAATTATAAATAGCAGTCATGACGAGATTTAAATGCACCTAAGCCTTCGTGTGAAATAGACTGTGGCAACAAATTTTGGTTAAAATCAGTCCGGCGAGAGTCACGTTGTTCCATACGGACAGGCAGACATACAGAAAGCGGAAGGACAGACATGACAAGAGTAGCAGTCGCTTTCGCGACTGTTCTGCGAACGCATGTAAAATGGGGGCGTTTACGGTATTGAAGGCGGAATTAGAATTACTGTTGCCATGCAACGGCGAAAGTAAATAAATTACTGTAATATGTCTTCCGTCCTAAGGAAAGTACGTATATACCGGGTGTTCTAATACAGGACGCACGGGATAGGGTTTGTACCTAAGGAAGTAACATGGAGATGGATAATATTACATAATGGAGAGCTTCGTAATTGTTACTATATAATATTAAATTTTACCAGAATAATAATCAAATCAAGGAGCAGTAAGATGGGCAGAAATGTGTAGCGCGCATGGAAGAAACAAGTGCTTACAGAATTTCTGTCGGAACTCATAGACTTCATGGACTTAGATTATTTTATTGCCACATTATGTCCTGGAATTTTATTAATATTTAAAAATCGTAATCTTACTTCACAGCGAACACACTGCTTCTGCGTTACAAAGACCAGTTGAATGGTGTTCTGTAGAGTGCTAATTTTTGTTTGTTCTAAGAATCGTACGGAACGCGAAAGTTCAATCGGTGGGCGAAATGCGGAATTTTCTTAATGTCGCAGGATGTGGCACATACAGCAGCCACTGACATTCAGATTTGTAAAGCATGTCTTCATTAGAAGCCAATCCCAGTTGCCGCGCGGTCTAAGGCGTAGGTCTGCGGCCGCTCGCCTACTTTGATTGTGGGTTCAAATCCCACCGGGGGGCATGGATGTTTGTCTGTTGTGAGTGTTGTGTGTTGTCAGGTAGAGGTCTCTGCGACGAGCTGATCACTCGTCCAGAGGAGTCCTACAGACGACGGTGCGTCGTTGTGTGTGATCTAGATCAGTGTTTCTCAACCGCCGGACCGCGGCCCCGTAACGGATTCTGGCATCAATTATACCTGGCGGCGAGAGGTTCTCCTGGAATTTGTCATTTTTTAGTTTTCTAAGAATTTTTCTTGGATAAATGTTTTATAGTGGAAATATTCTGAGGAGAATATATTCGTGAATGTGTCGAAAAGCTGAGACCCAGACGTTGGCCTGAGGAAACTACAATAGGCTACAAGATTTCATTGGTCCAGTGATTGATAACTAATTTAAACGTAATTTTATATTTGTCAACATGCCACACCGTATATATAAGTGTACTAATACTCTTTATGATTATGCCATAATTAACCTTTTGGCGCCGGAATTATTTTTTTTTTAATTTTAGCACATCCTGTATATAAAATGTGAATAATACATGAACCAAATACGTTAGAATTATGAAACAAACTGCATTTTGAAGAGAAAGAAACGGAGAGGTTATACCATGTCTAAAATATTCAGTATCTATATTTGTTGAATAAATATATAAAATGAAACTTTAGAGGTTAGCGGTGCGGTACGACCACTATAGTTGACATTAGGCATCGAAAGGTTAATTATTAATACTTATGTTAGTTTAATGTATGAACTTAAAAAAATGGAAAGTTATTTACGAGTAAATTTTTTGGGACCGGGCCTTCGTCTTATTAAAAAAGAATTTAGCCGGCCGCGGTCTCACAAAGATTGAGAAACACTGGTATAGATACCTCAAGAATGAGGAGGCCCTGGCTCACGTTGGCCTGCAGCGCCACACGCAAAATATCTTAATTAGAGCGGGACGGTTTCTGTTCGATCTATTGGCTAAGTACAGAGATAAGTCGAGGGATTTTGTGGACACTGTAATGAACATTGTGGTCTATAAGAGGCAGATAGTTTTTTTGGGTGAGGTGGAAGATGATCAGTATATAAAGAAGGGCAATGCTGAGGGGAGATTTTAATGTAGGAGCCGCCATTGTAGGGGTAATGTTTTGAGGTTCATGACACGCCCCTTGCTCAAGTAGCACACCTCTTGGTGCCAGGGTCACAGAAGACTACTGAAGTAGAGTATTTGTGTTTTGTAGGATGTTGGCGTCTTTAACGTGAAGCAATGGTGGAAATCGGGGTCACATTCAAATACAAGTTCTTATTGTCGCCAGGTAACTGTCCAAATATTAGCTCTGCTTATCCTTAGGTGTCGTTAAATATGGGGTACAACCTGAATCTAGGCTCGTCTGGCAGGTTTCCCGTTTACCACACGAAACCATCATAACATTATTTGCGTTTGCTTGTTTGCGTTCGTACTTCTTTCACACGGAAAAAAATTCATTGCTCATAGAACCATCTGCTTCTGAACGAAGTGTTGAAGCGAACTTATTTTCCGCTTCCATCATCATATTCTGCTGCATCTTCTTCTAAGCGTGATATTCCCCTCCCCCCTCCCCCCCCGTAAGAACACCATCGATGAGCCGTAAATTAATCTGCTGATTGCTCACCCTTCTGAATATCGGTACTAAAAATTGGGGGGGGGGGGACGCGAGAGATTAGGTTATATTTTGAGTGCCGATCCCGGCGACCGCGCGGTCTAAGGCCGTTCGCTTGCTGGGATTGCGGATTCGTATCCCTCCGAGGGGCATGGATGTCTGTGTGTTGTGAGAATTTGTATGTTATCAGAGGTCTCTGCGTCGGGCTGATCACTCGTCCAGAGGAGTTCTACCGAATATGGTGAGTCTAAGTGTGATCGTGAAGCCTCGACAACTATGAGGCCGTGGCACACCAGGGGCTGTAGCGCCGTAAAAAAAAAAAGAACATTATGCTTATTCAAAATTAGAAGTACTCCAATCCCCACCACCCGCCTTGTCCCACTTGCTGCGTTGGTAACATTCTTGCTACTTCACTCGGAAAATCGCTTTTCTGTAAAATTACTTAAGTTCGTGATGTGTGTTTTTTCAGCCGTTGAATTTGCTAATTACATCTGACACCTTTACCAATTTTAAATCACAGATTAACTTGAAGTACTGGTAGAGGCCATTTGAAATGTGATGGCACACGCGCAGAAACCAGATTTCGTCTTTCGACGAAACGGACGAGTCCGTTTAAATCGGCTTGGGGCGTCAGTTCAGTCGACTACTGGCAGCCGAGGTGTACGCATCAGCGGTAGTAATGCTGGATACACCATGTTCTGAGATAGTGTGAAGAGTACTGGCTACCTACTCCATTCGCTAGTTTCCCCTTCACTTCCCCTCCCGTGCGTCACCGTGTGCCATCACGTTTCAACCGGAGTCTACTGCCCTTAACTGCGTGCTACCCATAATATGGTGTAATATACTGGCCGGAAAGGTTCGTTGAAAACTCAACGGTTAGTTACATGTTTGTGAAAGGATTTAGTGCATATCGAAGCCCTATGACGTAAAGTAACATTTGCTATATATTACTGCCTAATTTGACTAAATTTGGCCCCATATGTTTATATATATATATATATTTTTTTGGCAGGGCCGCTGAGAGCGAGTTCGAGCCCCGGTGAAATTTTTTTTTTCGGGCCCACCAGCAAGGGGGGACCGACTAAATATTTTTACTCTAAATCGGAAAGACTGACTTTTAGTTGCAGAGTGACGTGGGCTTGGTATTAAAGGGTTAGTTTGCACAGTCGACAAATAATAATGGAGGAATCACGATGTGCTTTAACAACAATGGATACACTCCGGCGTCACTAGCAAATATAACCTTACATCCCAAAGAAGAATTAGATGGTAACGGGACCTGTTTTTAACTGGTAAACGCCAGTACACTACTTTTAAAAGAATTTCAAATGTATTTTAACCACTTAGTTACACATTTCGCACATTTGCTTTCCTTGATAAGTGATTTGGCTTAAGTATTGCACTGATGTAAACACACTGGGATCCCAATGTATGCACAGCATCCTGTGACTTAACCTGTAAAGAATAGGCCTCAAGATGACTGTTCAATAGTCGAAACATGTAGCCTACATAATTACCTTTTGTAATAATAAACAGTTGTGCTGACGTACACTATTAATATCATAATAGGGCAAATGATAACACAATCGAAAAGATAAACCATATGCAGCGTTATCGGGCCTTGGGCCCCACCTCCTGACCGCCGGGCGCCGATAATTTGTACCGGCTTCCCTCCGTCATATCAGTACGGAGGTTTGGTTATCTGCGCTAAGTAGTGCGGCGCAGCTGTATTGTCGCACGAAATTCGGTAGCCGTTTCCCCACCATTTTATCAGCGATAGAAACATACCGACTTTTTAAACTTATGTAAATAAACAAAAAAAAATCCGCATGCATAAAACATGTTTAACGTGTATTACTATCAATTACCAACATGTTTCGATCGCTTCTGCTATCATCATCAGGGTACAATTACAAAAATACTAAGTAACAAACAGTGGGCCGGGTAGCTCAGTCGGTATAGCGACTGAGCTACGGGCTGGACGGTCCGGGATCGAATCCCGGTGGTGACGAGATTTTCCGCCCGTCCAGACCGGCCCTGGGGCCCACCCAGTCTCCTGTAAAATGGGTACCGGGTCTTTCCTGGGGGTAAAGTGCGGCCGGGGCGTGATGCTGACCACTCACCCCCTTCTAGTGCCTCGGTTATGGAAGAGTAGAGCTATACCTCTACCCACCCTCTGGGCCACACCGGGCCTGTAACGGGATCACTTTACCTTTTTTTTTTTTACTAAGTAACAAAAAATAAACTGCCAGATTGTATAATTAGAAACACTCAGCGTTATAACGAATGTCTCAGACTCTCATTGGTCACAAAATGTCAACTTATGTACCCTTAAAATCAGATAAAATTTGGTCAATATTGCATTACACAGCCTCTGGTATCATCACACTGAAACAAGCGAGTGGTCTAAAATTACTAAAATACAGTTCTATAAACATGAGCAAATAGCAGTAAAATTTATGTGTGATTTTTTCGGGTGTGATTACTGTGTATTACTTACTATAAACATGCTATGTCATGTAGAGGTTATGTTTATCCAGTTATTAAACTTATTAGAAAGGTACCATGTCTATTTACATTTATGTTTGCTTACTCTATCTAGTCATAAGATCATATAAATTGCTGATTGAACTCCTGACGATGAGCACATGTGCTCGAAACATGTAGAGGCACGAAATAAACTTATTGTAAAACAAAAATTTTGCCCATCAAGTTGGTTAATTACTGATACAAAAAAATCTAATCTCATTGTTCTTTTATAACTTTATTTCATTTTATTCTTGTCCTTCATACGTCATCTTTTAACAGTAATTCACTTCTCTTTGTTTCGCTCGCAAACTTTCTTCCCTATCGAAATCTTTCATTTCTCCCCCTGTCTTCCCCTCACAGGAAATGCTGAACTTTGCGAGGTCCTCACTCGCAGGCTATTTAAAGTACGAATGGTTTGGAAACTTCAAAGACTTCTAACACTGCAAGTTAAATGCGGGATTCTGCTGTATGAAAGGGCGTTGCTTCTCTTTGACCCCAAATTCTCTGCGGGAAATAGACCAGCCTGAAAAAAATATGTTCTTTCTGCCTGAAGCTGATTGTACTAAATTGCCTCTGCCCTTTTGTCCAGTTAGCTCCATTCGCTTAAAGTTAACATTTTACAGCACGGTGCTTATTATCTTTACCACCCTCTTTAATTTTTAAAGCGCTGAATTTTGTACACAGAACTTATTTTATGCGTTACGCAATATTTACGTAATGAACAGTCATTATTTCTTTAGTAGCGCTAAGGGGTTGGGTTTTTTTGTAATGGAAATGCAATATGTTTTCTGTGTTGTAGAAACTCAATGCTCAAATGTTACGTAAATGTGCATTGTCTCTGACTAGTCGACTCCTGCCCCCCTCTCTCTTTGTCTCTGTTTCAGATTTGAGTCCGGTACGGTGTTGTGTTTGTTCGTTCGTTTGTTTGTTTTTCCAGTCTATTTTCCTTAATTAAGAAAGGTAGATGCTCTTGTAAGGTCACCTTTCTGTTGGTGTTTGCATGTGTTTGTGTGTACCGTTTCTTCAAATTATGAAACAATCGACGGATTTGACGAAATTTGATATGAATATATCCCTTTGAACGCAGCCACAGCGTCTTACGTTTTAATTACTTACGATTAGTAACACGAACATGGCGGATACGCGAACTTTTGAGGTTGGAACTGCATTTTTTAAGGTCATGAAATGATATGTGCATGTCTTGGGAAAACGTGCGTTTTTGTCAGGGTAATTTTTATGTGATATTGTTTAAGACAATAAAAATAAACATGTTCCTATGCACGTAATGAGGGAATATGCCAGATATACCTCAACTTAATATTAACTTCTGAACTTAATGGTTGTCAGCGGTCAGCTCAACTATCCGGCCGCTTTACCCCAGAGAAAAAACCCACGTTACCCAATGGATAGGAGGCTGGGTGGGTCTCTCATTCGGTCTGGATACTTCAGGGAGGACTTAAATAATCTCTTGTCCCTACAGGGAATCGAGCCACATTTCCTAAGTTGTCCAACAATTTTCTAATTTGAAATCCATACTAGCACGTCCTGTGTTCGGTATTGGAAGCTTTTGTCAGCGTCCCCTGTACAGGTTCTCTTCCATCTTCTTAATAACAATGCTGGCTTGGGGCATGATCGACAAAGAGTGGAACCCTGCAAGGTGCAGTTGAAACTCCACGATATAACGTCTGCCACTGAAAGAGGGAAAATAAAATTGGGGGAATGGCGAAGAAAAGACGAGGATGTTTTCGTCAGCACAGCTTTGTCAGCGGTAGATCCAATATAAAGCAGCATAGAATAGACCGCTGATACGTGACGAGAAGAGACAAGGAAAGAAGAGTTCAGGGTGTCTGTCTTTGTTCGATATCGACTGGCAGGGAATGGAATTCGGAGGAAGTATTTTAACAATTTGAAGCCCGAAATTTGTAGTTATTACTATTACTACTACCACCACCACTAGTACTACTACCATCACCACCACTAATACTACCAACACCACCACTACTACTACTACTCCTACTACTACTAC
>Ga0131853_10023741_pt1 | contig 11070 bp, 8 predicted proteins | sample TergutLab28metaG_FD_92764 | JGI IMG/M metagenome (GOLD analysis project Ga0131853, IMG submission 92764) | Labiotermes labralis P1 segment gut microbial communities from Petit-Saut dam, French Guiana - Lab288 P1 (version 2) (version 2) | ecosystem: Host-associated > Arthropoda: Insects >...
AACAATAGGTGTGGGTATCAGTCAATAACACAACAATATTTAAAAAGATGTTTAATAAAGGATGAAGTAAACTACATGTTTCGGCCTATTGCGGCCATCATCAGGTTTTCATCCGAAAGTATGGTGGTAGTGCCTTATAGGATTGTCGTGACATACCCATACCAATCCTGTAAAGCACTAACATCATACTTTCGGATGAAAACCTAATGATGGCCACATTAGGCCGAAACATGTAGTTTACTTCATCCTTTATTGAACATCTTTTTTAGATATTGTTGTGTTATTGACTGATACCCACACCTATTGTTTGATGCTCTGTTGTAAATAGCGCAAAGCAGGCCGGATGGAGGAGGGGACACAAACATAAAGATGGACGGAACTTAAGTCTCCCATGAATCCGTATAAACACTGAAAAGTACAGACCCCCTCTAATATACCTGACAGTCCCCAGATTTGAGAAGGTTCGACGAAGTTACGCAGTGACATGGGAACAGCTACGAAGTTTTCTCAAATTCAGTTCAAAGTCTTGAGTCATAACTGTAACGCGTAAGAAAAATCCACTTCGCTCATTTACGGAGCAGCCAGAAGGATTACGAAAACCGTAAATTGGACATAAAATGTTTCACTTTATTCTGCAATGTCTGTTAGAAGAGTTTTTATTCCGAAAAACAGCGTGTTACACTCCAGATGGGTGCAGAAACACAAGCATTACTTGTGCGGTATGTCATACCGCTCAATGTCAACCAAAATTGGTATCTAATGACAAGGCAATACGATTTCTTTTTTTCCCCGAGGCGCAACTCCCAACTCGGGCCTAGACCGCCTCATTTTTTAGTGTTCCAGGTCAAATTCAATAAGACACACACACCCCCTTGGTACGATTCCTCTACAAGTGATCGGCCCGGCGCAAAGACCTCTACCTCACAACACTCAACACTCACAAGAGACAGATATCCTTGTCCGCGGCGCGATCGAACCCGCAATCCCAGCAAGCGAGCGGCCGCAGACCCACGCCTCAGTCAGCGCGGCCATTGAGATGGGCGAGACAGTACAATGACCAATACTAAATTTCCTTTCACCGAATGTCCAAAAGTTTCATGTGGATTGACCGAGAGATCCGGCGAAACTGAAAAGACGATTTGTGGGATTTCAGACTTCAGCCGCCCCATCTTCAGGGGTCCATTACCCCCAAAAACGCCTTTTTTGGATTCTTCACCCCTGAAGATGGGACCGATAGGTTGACCCGAAACGTCGGTAAGAAATTACCACTAATTGCCTCGTAATAACCCAGAAGAGCGCGGTTTTCTTCTGAAAGAAGCACTGATGGATATTCAACAACAGCAGTTACATGAAAGAGAACAGAACACGTCAAACGGAATCCTGCCGTAAGACTGGATTACAGCGTGTCACGCATTCGAGGCAAAAGGCAAAAATATGCTGCTCTCACCAGCCACCAACCACGTGAGCTATCACTTTCATTGTACCATACTTTGCCACCACTTCGCGACGCCTGAAGCCAACACACAGCGCTGCCAGACAATGGAAATGCGGATGCAGCACTCAACACGAATTTCGAGAGACCCCAGTTCGCAGATTTAAGGGATTCCTCCGCGATGTATCAGCCTTTGTACCCGCCGGGGTGCGTCTTTTGTCGTTTGCCCAGAGCATCGTGAAGTCAAGTGAAACAATGGAGTAGAACACTTAGGTAATGTGCAGCAATCAGCAATTTAAACAAACCTATAAATGGAACGGCTTACGTCGCGCACAATTATACAAGCGATTACAAGAATTCTGACCCCACTACTTTCGTAATTACCTTCTGTCTACTTATGGCAATTAATGGACTGATTCAATGTACTTCATTCTCCTTACACATTGTGCACTATGCAGTTGATTCAACTGCCAACTGCTCTTTAACGTCAATTCTTCCCGACAGTCCAATGTACAATGGTACATTACCATACCAAGACAGTAGCCGGGAATCAGTAAATGGTACAGTGACAACAGTATGAGCTGGACAACTGAGAAATCGTGGTTCGAATCCCGACAACAATAATACACTGTAATCTTTAGCGAAGTGTTTAAAATAGTGCTCATCCAGCCTCAAATTCAGTGGGTATAAAGTTTTATCTGGCCGCAGTAACACATATATAATTGAAGAACCAAAGTATTCTTGGGCACGACGCCATTTCAATGCGTTTCGGAGAACCCTGTTGCCTCATTTCTGAGGGTGTGGCCAATCCGGATGGAGGCATATGGCCACTTCGAAAACGTCAGTAAGTTCTTACCAGCCTTCAACAAGTCGTAAACAAACAAACAAACCGAATCTCCATCAACACATTCGTGAATACATCACCCGTTTACAACTGCAAGCAATATCAGAATTCTGGCTCCAGACGGATACACGTAAAAACAGTCCCGTTACAAGACCGGAGGGGCCCAGAGGGTTCCAAGAAGTTATGGTTCCCAGATTTCGTGACAACGGCACAGGATGGTGGTAGGTTGTCAGCCTTACGCACCGGCTGCCTTTACCCCCAAGAAATACTCCTGGTACCCATTTCTGTTACAGGCTGAGTCGACCCCAGGGCCATAGTGCGATCGGAGGGATTTTATATCAATGAAAAATCCACCGACACTAGCTGGGATCGAGCCAGCGACCTTCCGATTTGTAGCACAGCACCTGACCACTGTGCTACCGCGGTCCCCGACGGATGCACGTGCGAACCCAAAAATTTGACACGCAAAACTAAATTACACTTGATGATTAGAGCGTATTGCGATGTTACACTCTGTCGACAAAGAAGCGGTCATAGATTTTTCGGACCAACCCCCATCTAAAGCCGAAGTTAAGAAAAGAGTATAGCCATATCTTTACTTCCCCTCTGGTACTTGCTGGTTTGTTCTAGGGATAAATTTACCTTCATCCCTACCATCGCTGTTCCGGTGGAATGTGGCGCCTCGACCATTAGTGACAAGCACTGCAACCACACGCTGCTGGACTATTAACCTTTTGACGCCTAATGCCAATTATAGTGGTCGTACCGCACCGCTAACCTCTAAAGTTGCAATTTATATATTTATTCAACAAATATAGGTACGAATATTTTAAACATGGTATGTACTCTCCGTTTTTCTCTCTTCAAAATGCACTTTGTCTCATAATTCTAACGTATTTGGTGTCTGTATTATTCACATTCTATATACAGGTGTGCTAAAATTAAAAAAAAATTATTCCGGCGCCAAAAGGTTAAACTCTCAATATCTCGCAGGCAACGTAAGATTCACAGTACTAAGAGACAGTGCAGTAAGCTACCAGACATTATAACTTCTTTCTTGGAATTTCTATTTGAACTTAGCTGCCCCAAACACTGCGGTTCCATCCTCGAGAAAATGGAGGTATTAATTTCACCAACTGGAGAATATCGCACCTCACTCAGAACCCATGGACAGAGATTAATGACATTGACAATTCAACACCTATTTTAAAATCATTGTAGTCGGAATACAAATATTGGACATCGCTGCCCGACGATGAAAGTAATCCGCAAACAGACGAAGGGCGTCACGACACTACACCCTGCTGATCCATTGTTTGGTAGCGTGTCTGCACTGATAGGGGATTATCATGCGTCCTGGTGGTAAAATAACGATTCCAGGGGCTACACGTCGGAAGTATCTATAATTAAGAACCCTCGTAATTACACTACTCACACGCAATGGGGGGGGGGGGCTGCTGTCATTCAGTTTACCGCCTGTAGATATCTCTGCCTTGAGAAGTGAGAGGTCGCCTGAGCTATATAATACGCTCGTGGTATACTGATCCTGCCAGCAGACGTGATTTGCCTACCGATGGTCTGTACTCGCAGACACCACACCCGACAAAATTAGGCTTACACGCTTGCAACACTCCTCTTTCTGTAGGCATACACGTTAATTGATTTTGTGTTAGTTCCTTTATCCTTTCACTACCGCTACGAGTGCCTTGTTTATTAATTAAGACTTTCGATTCTACTGATTACTATAATTACCAACAGATTCAGCCTTAAAAAATTCTACGTTCTGCCCACACAGCATATTCCTAGGTTTTGTGTGGATCTCAGAATAAACAGCGATTATTTCCCTATACAGCATTAACTGACTGGTTTTTATAACGGAGAGGGAGTGTGTTTACTGCGCGGTACGGACTGGGTATTTAAATGTAATTCTGTGCCACCAGTTTAACATTCAACAATTCTACGTTCTGCCCACACAGCATATTCCTAGGTTTTGTATGGGTCTCAGAACAAACAGCGATTATTTCCCTATACAGCATTAACTGACTGGTTCCTATAACTGAGACGGAGTGTGTTTACTGCGCGGTACGGACTGGATATGTAAAAATTCAGACTCTTCTTTGTCTTCAAAAGGATGAAGAAGGAAGAAAGGCAACTTGGGTTTCACACGTCTGTCCCTAAGCGCAACTAACGCTCATATAGTCCACTTTAGACTTTACAGTACATTTGAAAGCTCAACACTTTGTGTTCCCACATCAAAAGACCACTACTTTCTTGAACAGCATTAACCGATCGGTCTTTGTGAGAATTACGACTAATTTGTTTTCGCTCAGGCAGTGTATCATTTTCTTTAAATATTTGCTACGTAACGCCGGTCTCAGTAGCCGCGCGGTCTAAGGCGTAGGTGTGGGGGAGCTCGCCTGCTGAGATCGTGGGTTCGAATCCCGCCGGGCGCATGGATGTCTGTCTGTTGTGAGTGTTGTGTGTAGTCAGGTAGAGGTCTCTGCGACGAGCTGATCACTCGTCCAGAGGAGTCTTACTGACTGCGGTGCGTCGCTGAGTGTGATCTAGAAACCTCAAAAATGAGGAGGCCATGACCCGCGTCGGGACGTAGCGGCACTAGAAAAAAAATGGCTATGTACTAATCACATTTATCCTAGAAGAACTTTATGCTTCAGAGAGGCTTCATGATGGGTAAGAACTGTAGACAGAAAAATCTGACATACACTGCAAAGGGCCGTAAGTGGTCAAAAAATAAACCCACGGCGACAGAGAGACTCAGAACAATTTGGGGCCGCGGTCTGCTGCAAAACTGCCCCATCTTGTCAACGGTACAATATAATTCCCCCGTCCCTCCCCTGCAACGCATGGTTCAGTACAGTCTGAACTGCGCTCAGTGCACAGACTGAAACGTAAAAGGATATAAAAGTGTGCTTAGCGACATAAATCTGAATGTACCGCTGACTGTGACAGTGCAATCCAATTACAACAGTGAGGTATTAAGGTCAGCATTAGAGAATACAAGGAAAAACAAGTTTTATTACAAACATTTTCTCCATTATTCTGTGACTCGCCAAGTCTTGGGTTCATATATAACCCAGAGCAATTCGTTCCACAACGCCCTCAATCTGTTTAATTCCCTTCGTGTTGAAAGACCAAGTTTAAAACCCATGTAGAGGAAAAGGTACTATATCGCGTGCTTACTTAACTACGGATATCTAAAGACGTTGATATAATTAATAACATACAGTGTGAAGAAAGTCGGAAAGAGAACACCTGGAAGACCTAGACGTAGATGGGAAGATAATATTAAAATCGATCCTTAAGAAATGTGCAGGGGGGAATGGACTGGATTGATCTGGCGTAACAAACCGCGTTCCATAAGATGCGGGGAATTTCTTGACTGGCTGAAGAACTGTCAGATTCTCGGGAAAGTACCATGTTCCGTGGGGTTATTTATGTTTTTATTACTTGGTCAGTTACTTAGTTAGTTAGTTAGTTAGTGTGTACAAAATCATTAATTGTGTTAATGGCAAGGTTCAATAGATATTTCTTAGTTAAAGACTTGAATTGTGCAAACTGTCATCCACCAATTCGTATTAAGGTGGTTTCAAACAGAACTGTATAAAGAGTGGTGCACAAGCCGCACGATACTAGAAGCAACATGCTGCACATAGAGAGGCAAGCAACTTTCGCGCCATTCTGCATATTCGTGCACATGACCCACGTCGGTGTTGGCTTGAAAACATGGATTTTTCCGCAGTCTGTCGCCAATTGGGCGTGCTGCTAAGACCTGCCGATACGGCGGATGTTACTACACAAAATCACACATATTGTCCCAAAGATGGTGCTAAAGACGAAGAGATCCAAGCTTGCCACACTCCGCCTGCTACTGTATTACCCTCCAGCCTCCTCTGACCTATGACAACTGGCCCAAAGCGCTTGGTACTTACTTACTCCATGCAACAGAGTCCTTCTTGAGAAGCTAACCGGTTTGCAGCTAGTCAAGAAATTCCCCACATTTTATGGAACCTGAAGGTTCATTACCGCATTCACAAATGCCCGCCACCTGTCCCAATCCTGAGCCAGCTCGATCCAGTCCATATCCCCACAACTCACTTCCTGAAGATCCATCTTAATATTATCCTCCCAACTAGGCCTGGGTGTCTGAAGTGGTCTCTTTCCCTCAGATTTCCGCACCAAAACCCTGTATACGCCTCTCCTCTCCCCCATAACCACTACATGTCCCGCCCATCTCATTCTTCTCAATTTTATCACCTGCACAATATTGGGTGAGAGGTACAGATCATTAAGCTGATCATTATGTAGTTTTCTCCACTTAGTTTTTACCTCGCCCTCCTCAGCACCCTATTCTCAAACACCCTCAGCCTACGTTCCTCCCAAAGCGCTTGTTACTATAGAATTGTATCAAGTGATTTCCACTACCAACAGAATGGCTAGCCGATTGAAGGTGAAGATCGGCCAAGTACGCCGAACGGAGGTGAATAACGACTCGATGAGAACGGGGAAAGGTTCGATGCATTGGACATACACTGGCGGCCTCAACACAAGCTGGAACTCAGCTGCAGACTCTATCAATCAAGTAAGTGATGGCAATACAGCCTAACTGCTCGCAGTGCGGTCCCACACACGGCAGTTCTTATTCCAACCACGCATCGCCCCACAGCTGGTGCTGACGGCTGGATGAAGATACTGGGGGAGGATGGGGCATAAGGGGGGGAGGGGCATAAGGGGGGTGAGGTTAGGTGGCGAACTGCATTTAAGGCACAAGATTCCAAACGAAAATAGACTGTTATTGGGACATATGTGGAATGAGAATAAACTTGTTCGGATTTCATTAGCTCGCCTCCCACAATCCGAGTCCCCCGGTAATGGGATATTGATTTCCAGTACTGAAGCTAAATAACGGCCCTTCGTTAGCTCTGGTGCCACCATCTTAGCTGCACACTGACAGAGAACTCTCAACCATAACCAAAGTGTTTCACTATTCCACATAACCTCTGTTTTACTGAGGTAATTGAGTTAAATCGCTACCAACCGTTTAGCTTGAGGCAGTCTTTGTTTATCGTGTTCAAGTTACATATACTAGCCAAAGTTTTTTTTAGGCTCTTGTGACCGTGCATCATCATCATCATTAACATCATCATCATCATGTTACAATTTTTCTCCTCTTGTTACATTGCTGAACACCATATGCGGTAGTACACAGTCTTGTTCTCCTGACGATGGGCACAATGATGCCCGAAACATGTTCAGATAAACGATTGATAATAAAGCATCAGATTAATTGTATCTTGTTGGTTTCTCTCTCTACCTTATTAGCGAAGGTCTTACAAACTGAAACAAACGGCTTATACATAAAGCATAAGGAAGCGGCCAACACGTCACAATTGAAAATTCCCATCATTCAACACTGCCTTCGAATTCTGAGGTGTGTCATCCCCGTTGTGTGTAGAAAGACTAACGGTGAGGTAAATATAAGTCATGAAAACACAACTATGGTAGTATGGATTTATGATGGTATTTAATAGCAAAAAATAACTACATGTTTCGGCCAATAGCGGCCATCTTCAGGTTATTACAATTCTGCTCAAAGAGTATCATATACGTGCCTATATTGTGAGGTGATCCTTGCAACGCGTAACGATGATGAGATCTCAGCATCACCTCGCAATATAGGCATATATATGATACTCTTTGAGCAAATTTATAAAAACCTGAAGATGGACGCTATTGGCCGAAACATGTAGTTATTTTTTGTTATTAAATACCATCACAAATCCATACTACTATAGTTATGGTTTCATGACTGATATTTACCTCACCAACAGCAACGAGCTAACTAAACAGTACACTTACAGTTCTTGCTACTAAACCTACCTGAACCCATGAAGGTTCACAATTTCCTTCACAGATGGCGTTGGTGGTGTTAATTATTTTATATATTACTGTTCTGTTTTCTTTGCGTTGTGCCTATGATCTGCTTCGAATTGTCCCAGCTTTTATTTTCGAGTCTTCTAGATCACTTTTAGCTTTTTAAAAATAATTTTACCTTTACGTTTTATCGACTGTGTGGTTTGGCAGGTTACCACCAACACCTAGAAAAACAAACTGCTTCCTCACAGCACATGCGACTCTGTTAATGAAGCAGTGCGATTCTACAAAAGGCTGGTGTCCACCAGCGAGACTAAACGATGAACTAATTCAATGACCTCAATACGCACATTGATAAATATAGAAAAATTATCTTCATGGTTGCACTGTCATTGATAATATCAAATTCTTTATTTGTCCAACTAATGCATACAAATTATATTAAATAATTACTTATACATTTTACACTAATTACATTAAATAATTATACAAATATATTAATTATAATTACGTATTATAATAAATAATAATTAGTTATTATAATTATTAATATTCATAATTATTAATTTTAAATAATTAATAATCATAAATAATAACTATAATAATAAATAATTATATCACATAATTATTTATAAATGTATAACAACATGTATACTGGAACCAGAAATGTAATTTTAGCTAAGCACATGCTGTAGCTCCTTCATGATGGATTATGTAAACCGAAACATGGAGCAACTTTTATAATTTTAAATGTTACAATAATTATTGAATATAATTTGTATGCATTAATTGGAAAAATAAAGAATTCGATAGAAAAATTATTTTATTTGACAACTGTCGCTAGTAACCTACCGCCGGCTTATCTAAGTCATAAATCTTCGACGCGGAATAAAAAGAAAATCCCGTTAGTTATGACAAGCACCTCCGAAACGACGGAAAATATTTCCAGTTCCTTCTGTAAACAGGGCGAACAAAAAACATGATATCCTCTGCCATACAATAAAATACGTGGACCTGGACTCAGGACAAAATGGAACAGCGGCGAACGCTTGCGTTGCCTGGCGTCACGCGGAAAGTTCTGATGAAGTACTGATGTGAATTGTCAGATAAACTAATGCCCCTGTACATTCTAAATACGTGACCGAACTGAACCGAACCATATCATACTACGTCTCTTTCAACGACATTAAAGAAAAAATGTACCAAATTTGAAATTTGTACTAACCTTTTGGCGCCGGAATTATTTTTTTAATTTTGGCACATTCTGTATATAAAATGTGAATAATACAGGAACCAAATAAATTAGAATTATGAAACAAATTGCATTTTGAAGAGAAAAAAAAACCGAGAGTATATACCATGTTTAAAATATTCTGTAACTATATTTGTTGAATAAATATATAAAATGGAACTTTAGAGGTTAGCGGTGCGGTACGACCACTATAGTTGACATTAGGCGTCAAAAGGTCAATACCCTTGTTGTGCAGAATCCGCGTGTTCTGCCACACTAAATGGATAAGCCACGCCTTTCGTTATCATCACCAGTAGTGGTGATTGTGCCAATTTCCTACGCCCCTTTTTTCCATAAAAGAAACCCACAAAACCGTTTCTCGTCACGAGCCCACCCGTAGATATTTCCTGCGGTAGAGAACAGCACGACGCAGAAGGATATACAGATTAACGAACGAGTAGCCAGCCAGCCAGCCAGACGGACGGTAATGTATTGTGCCAAAGTGCAGGCTTTCATTTCCACTTCAAACACCCACATACAACGGAGACAAACAAATCGTTTCAAAGAGGGCGCTTTAAGCAAACAACAATCAGAGACGAGTATATTGACTTTATCGCCAGCGAGGTTTCTTCACATCGACCTGAAACCTCATAACGGCCATCCGAAACTGGCCGCTGTGAAACCGATATTCCAAGTACAGAGATCGCTGTTAGTCTGTCCCCCTCAGGGATAAGACTTAATAATTTAACTTTGCACCTGATACGATTGGGGTCCGCAGTGGCACAGTGGTTAAGGTGCTGTGCTACAAATCGGAAGGTCGCTGGTTCGATCCAGATGGTGTCATTGGAATTTTTCATTGACATAATCATTCCGATCGCACTATGGCCCTGGGGTCGACTCAGCCTATAACAGATATGAGTAACAGGAGTATTTCCTGGGGGTAAAGGCGACCGGTGAGTAAGGCTGACAACCTTACAACCATCCTGTGACGTCATGAAATCTGGGAACCTTAACTTCCTGGAACCCTCTGGGCCACTCCAGTCCTGTAACGGGACAGCTTTACCTGATACCATTATGGTCGTCAAAACTAAGACGATTGGATGGGAGAGGAATGTAGCACGGAGGTGGAATATGCTAACAAAATGTTAGTCAGAAAACCTGAAGGTACGAAATCACGTGAGACAAGTATATGTAGATGCGAGGATAATATTAAAGTGAATCTTAATGGAATACAGAAAGACGATGCGGATTGAAATAAACTGGCTCTTCTTGTGGGTTTCTGGCGGAGTCTTGAGTAGGCAGTAGGTCTCAATAAAAGGCACAATATTTCCCGACAGTCTCAGCACCGACCATTTTCTCACACGCGACTCTGTTCCGTGGGGTCAGTTCGCTCCTAATTAATTACATGCACTAACACATGCACATAATAAAACTATACGTTATCCATAAACATAGATCTTTCTTCATGTTTCAGCGATAAATCGCCACCATCAGACAGACGTCATACAAAGGACTATGCCATACTGATACAACAGTCTCTCAAGTACGGTGTTAAACATACATAAAATACAGTTTTTTAAAGGTTCCAACCCCCCCCCCCCCCCCCCCGGGGCCAGGGGCCCCCCAGCGTTGGGATTGTTTGTTGCAACTCATAAAAGGCACACCCCTACG
>Ga0131853_10023742_pt1 | contig 11069 bp, 5 predicted proteins | sample TergutLab28metaG_FD_92764 | JGI IMG/M metagenome (GOLD analysis project Ga0131853, IMG submission 92764) | Labiotermes labralis P1 segment gut microbial communities from Petit-Saut dam, French Guiana - Lab288 P1 (version 2) (version 2) | ecosystem: Host-associated > Arthropoda: Insects >...
ATATAATATAATATAATATAATATAATATAATATAATATAATATAATATAATATAATATAATATAATATAATATAATATAATATAATATAATATAATATAATATAATATAATATAATAATGTACTGTTGTAATATTACAATATAATATTATAATACCATTGTATTACAATTGCCTACAGTATTCAGTACAGTAACATGCTGTACAGGTTTGTAGTCTAGGAGCAACAGGCTATGCCGTGTAGCCTAGGTGTGCAGTAGGCTATACTGTACTATCTGGGTTTGTGTAACTACACTGTATGACGTTCGCACAACGACGAAATCGCCTAACGACGCATTTCTCAGAAGGTATCCCCGTCTTTAAGCTATGCATGGCTGTAACAAACATCGTCACTGAGTAACAACCCAGTGTGCTTATTTAACAGGTGTTAATGACTTCTGAAATGTTACAAGAGAAAGCATTCTTTGTGTGATTCGAGGCTTACACAGCGGTATAATTGCTATCCAAACTCTTTTGGGATTTTACGCAGCTTAGATAGGTAGTTTGTTTGCGACGTTTTGGCACAGTCTATCGGTCCCACCTGCAAGTGTCAAGTTGTGCAAGAGGATCTTCTTGGAATGCTTGACCGTTGCGGGTAGGACCGACAGGTTTTGCCGATACGTCGCAAACAAACTACCGACCTACGCTGCGTAACACCCCAGAAGAACGAAGATCTTGCAATATTCTTCTCATTAAATTTTATCACCATCATCATCATGTATCTGTCATGGAGTTGCGCCACCTGTTGACCCGTTCCGGTCTCACGTATCCAGAAGTCTCTTCAAAGGCCTATCATGATTCCTTCTGCCAGTTGGACAGTAGCGTTTCATTACCCTGGGTTATCTATTTCGAGGCATTCATTTACATGTTGTATCCAGCTTCTCTTGTATTCCAGTAATTTGTCCAAAATTGGTGTTGATTTTAACTCCTTTGCAATTCATGCATTTGTTTTGTGATCTGACCAAGTGTATCCTGCTGTTCTTCTCATGTATTTCATCTCCGCAGCTGTTATTCTTCTGACGTCACTTGCTTTAACAATCGAAGTTTCGCTGCCATATAACAAGACCGGAAGGGCCAGTGTATTGTATAGTTTTATTCTTGTTTTCTTGAGGTTTTTTTGTGGTCTAAACACTTTGTTTAAAAAACTGTAATTTTAAAAAAATATTTAATTCGTTGGCGATCGCGGTAGCTCAGTGGTTAAGGTGCTTTGCTAAAATCGGAAGGTCGCTGGTTCGATCCCAGCTGGTGTCATTGGAATTTTTCATTGACATAAAATCCTTCCGATCCCACTATGGCCCTGGGGTCGACTGAGCCTCTAACATAGCCTTTACCCCCAGGAGCATTTCCTGGGGGTAAAGGCGGCCGGTGTGTAAGGCTGACAACCTTATCATCATCCCGTGCCGTTGTCATGAAATCTGGGAACCTTAATTTCCTGGAACCCTCTGGGCCACTCTAGGCATGTAATGGGACAGATTTACCTTTTATTTAATTTGTTATCAATGTCCACTTCTCCTTCATAAGATATCACATTTCCCAAATAGTTCAACAAATTTACTTTTACTATAATTCTGTTATCTATTACAATTTTAGTTCTCACTGGATCTCGCCCTTTAAATGCCATCGGTTTTGTTTTCTGAACGGATACAATTGAACCATATTCTTTTATTATTTGATTTAATTTATACGCATCTTTCCTTATTTTCTTTTCTGCTTTATTACTTTGTCCTTTCTTTTTATAAATCATTTTTCATCTTAGTACCTCTCGATAAAGCAGTCTGTTAGCTTTTCATGTTCCTTAAACACACCGATAAATTTCAGTAGAGATTCTGAGTAGAAATCTTCATCAGATTGTGTTTTGTCCAGTGTCAATAATTCGCAGAGGGAGGCAAACAAACTGACACACTGAAGATCGCAGGCGCTTGTGTATTTTGGCGAAAGGACAGTGAAGAATGCAGGGAACAGCAGCTGCGTACACAAGGTATTTTAATTGTATGATTTACGGATGGTTGGTAAATTGCGGTTAGTGTCTGCACGATACGCCGCGACGTAATTCGTCGGCTTCTCACCATGTAGTCCCGGGTTCCACTCCAGGGCAGTTTAAGCAGGATTTGTGGTGGTTTCTCTCCGAATATATCTGTTCCTCTCTCAGTTGTCATTCCAATTATGCTGGGTGTTCATAAGTGTATCTACCATCGATTCTATAAAATCTCAATCGTTGGGTCTCAAACAGGAGACCCGTGGGCCATTTGCGGTCCGCACCTTAGTTTAATGCGCCTTTCACCCTTGTTACAATGACGTAATATGGTATACCTTAATGTCGAGGAATTCTTTAAATTTAAGCCATTAACACTTGTCGGTCCAATGTCGAGTCGAACTCGACATCGCTTTCCATTTTAGCAGGTCCAGCGTCGATCTAAAATCGATGTATTATTATGGAGTGTCTCATGTTGCTTTTCCTTAAGCTGCTTCTATAGTGGCTTCTTTTGAACTTCGAAGTCTTCATACTTTATGTTAAGTTAATTTAGAGCAGAATGTTGGAATTCACAGGAACAATTTGGGTCGCAAAACGTTATAAATATTTCTCTATAATCACTGACCAAAGATTCTGAGACGTAGTAAAAAAGTTCATGTAACAGAAATAAAAGCGCTGTTCTGTAGACACTTTATTATCCAACTAATGCACAATATACAATATGTAGATAAAACTAAAATTATAAAATATTTAAAAGTGCTCCAACATGTTTCGGATCACAGAGGATCCATCGTCAGGGAGCCCTGTACAGTGATTGGCTAAAAATTACAGGAATGATTCTATCGTGTCCGTTGACATGGACAAGGTCGGTGTTATGGCAGCATATAGTAACCAGTTGTGCGTGTGTGTAGTTCTGTAGTGTGTGTAGTTTACTGTATATGAAGTGCCTTAATGTACAGTGAACTACACACAGAAAATGCTCCTCTGTGATCCGAAACATGTTGGAACACTTTTAAATATTTTATAATTTTAATTTTATCTACACATTATATATTGTGCATTAGTTGGATAATAAAGTGTTTAATTGTCACTGATGAACCGTGCAAACATGAAGAGCGCTGTTCCATAATTTACGTGTATTATTTTCCATCGTGCCAACTGGCACTCTTCCGCCACCCTGACTGAGGTTTTTCCGTGCTTTTTCCTCAGCTATAAGTCAAATACCAGAGTAAAACCCGCAAAGAAGTGGCACGGTACGCACTTTTCCTAATTAGTGAATCGTGTTGTTCTGTGTATTGTTTGTTTTGAGTCGTTCTGTGTACTGTTTGTGTGTAAATGTGTACTGCACTGCTGCCACCGGGTGTCAACTCAATTGCAGTTAACAAATATATCTATATCTATCTATGTTTTACAAAGTTTCTACGTGTTTCGGTTTTATTATCTCTGCGTTTTGGTGGATAATAACGCCGACAAACGTGGGAACTGTGTCACGTGTAATAAGCATATATTAATGAATGTTGCGTTGGTTGGTGTTACGACACTGTTACACTGCAACATAACACACGGAATGAGCAACATAACGAGCTCAAAAGATATGCTGTTTGTGTGGATGGCGGTGCGTGCATACGTCAGCACAACGATAACAAAACAATTGAATTAAAATGCAGTAATTTAATTACATTTCTGCGTAATTATTGAAACAACAAATTAGTCGCTATTGTTTTTTGCTTTTAAACAAAATAATTTATCTGTTGGTCCGTGTATGATCCCAGTTACATTCCCACAAACCTCGCAGTCAATAAACCACATCTACCGCAGCCAACATTTGAATGAGAATGTATAATGCTTTTTGCATTACCATTGAAAATTTCGCAGCGGAATTACTCAGAATGCGTTGTGGGAAACCTTACATATTTTGAACTACGGGCGCGCGTTATACCGGGGTGCTAATAAGTCCTTAACCCGACCAGGAAGGAAATTAGCTCGGAAGCATTTCAGGGACGCGCGCGATTTCAACAACATCGAGACGCGAGCTGTCATCAAGTTCTTTTTCCTGCAAGGCAAGGCGCCGAAGGAGCTACTCTGATACATTGGGAATGACAGACAGAGGGAAATGACGGAGTTGATAGGCTCTTATCGCGATTATGCGAAACTGCCTAAAGGTAGAATAAGAAATCTCAGTTATATGAGTTTCTCCTAGTACGAAATGCAGATTGTAGGTTCAGATATTCGACGTTTACACCCCCTCCCCCATAGTGCAACAGCCCCTAGTGCACCAGGATCTCACTATCGAGGCTTCACGATCACACTCAGACACACTACACTAGGTAGGACTCCTCTGGACGAGTGATCAGCCCGTCGTATAGACCACTACCTGTACAGTACAACAAACAAAACTTATAAGAGACATACATCCATCCACCCGACGGGATTCGAACCCACAATCCCAGCAACCGGGCGGCTGCAGACCCACGCCTTACACCGCGCGACCACCGGGGTCAGCAAACATTTACATAAGGCGTGTAAGTGGCCAACATGGGTACACAAGTTGCAATATGGCGATTTGGCTGTTAGGTTCTGGAAGGTCGAACGACGTGAAAGAAAAAGTTATTAATTAACACTATCAGTTGATAGATGGTATTCTTACTAGTTTCTGTATTCCTGCAGAGAAGAAGCTTTTCGGCTGCGCGATGTTGATGACCGACCAGAACGACCTTCATCAGTAACACGTGTTCGACCCGATTTAAACCTTTCCACCCACTCATAAACCTTTCGTTGGCTCACGGTGCTCTGTCCATACTGAGCCAACATACGACGGTGAATTTCCACAGGTTTCACTCCTTCTGCCCAAAGAAACGGCACTACGCCATGTTGTTCTTCGATGGTGCAATCTTGCAAAGGAGCGTCCGTGTTTTTGCCCTCGTTGCTGCCACTCGACTGAAGGCAGGGCGCTGTACTGCACATGGCTGAACTCTTCAACAGGCACTGTCAATACTGCGCAATGCGGCAGCTCCTCTCTGTCCGTCACGGTTACTGCGTAATTTGGCTACTGATTCCGGTGGAAAGGATGAGAAGCTTAATATTTTAAATATGTTAAATACTCTTGTTAGTATCCAAAGAGAAAGATATTGTTTAGGAAGATTCTAATTGTTGCTTTCTTGAATACGTAGCGAAATACAGCAAAGAAGGTAACAAATCGATATATGTAATAAAGTAACCAGTGAGATTAGAATGACCCGATCGCTATTAATTGTTACAGATCTCACAAGGTTTTACGTCAGCAAATAAGCCGGGAAAAATTTGTTACTTTTGCCAGCAGGGGGGGGGGAGATAGACCCTGATGAAAAAGTAACGACTCCACGAAACAAGGTCTTCTGTATCTTGGAAACTGTGTATAGTCGAACACAACTGTGTCACATAGGTATATTTAGTGGCTAAATGGACAACTAAATTTTTCGGCCCGTACTGGCCATCTTCAGGGTGTCTTAAAGAGACCTGGCTTAGGATCTCACTATATGCAATGCGCGCGCACGTGGTGTAGAGATCTCTACATACGGTTATTTTTTTATTTACAAAAGTAAAGCTACACGTGGAGGTGTGGTGGGGGCAGGTGTGTGGTTCTGTACTTCTGTGGAGGCATGTTAAATACACCTCATGTGACACAGTTGTGTTTGACTATATACAGTTTCCAAGTTTCACACACACACACACAACGGGGATGACACACTTCCTGGAAGGTCTTCTGTATCCTCCAGTTTTTGTGAGGAACCCTGTCACAAGTGTGCAGCGGCGGTTCTCCGGGTTTCGGAATTGATATGTAAACTGGAAAGACAATCTGCACTTGAAGCCGACAGTTTGAAGATAAAGTTTTTCTGTACCAAATATAAATTACATCTGGCTGTGTCAGTCGGCAGGGAATGTCGACCGTACAGGGAGACGCCTATTTGTGAAGCCTGCTGAAATCGATATACCGAGGGAGTCTTGAGTTAGAACTGCGCGTTGTGAGGGGGAAAGATGGGGCATTCGGTGTTAAACCCCATTTCAGTTTTCGAAAACCCACAAAGCCTGATGACAGATTTCAAACGCCTGAATTCTGCATGAAGTTGAAATTTGACATTGGGGGTGAAACATTTACAGCGCGCCCAAATTTCAGTGCGCGGCAACGTTTCATTTCAGCCTGAAAGTAAATAGCCATTTTTGGCCCCTAAAATATTCGTGTCGCCTAAGAACTTCAGCGGTACTCGCCGGCACTGAATGTCCTTGGCGCCATTTTACTAGGAAAGCTCTTTGGTCCCGTGTTCTTGAGGAAAACATCTTCAACCAGATTTCTTTACCTGGACACGTGGCAGGAAATGGAGTTGTCCCCAGGTAGATGAAGGGTCGGGTAGCTCAGTCGGTATAGCGAATGACTACGGGCTAGACGGTCCGGGATCGAATCCCGGTGGAGACGAGATTTTCCGCCCGACCAGACCGGCCCAGGGGCCCACCCAGCCTCCTGTACAATGGGTACCGGATCTTTCCCGGTGGTAAAGTGCGGCCGGGGCGTGCTGCTGGCCACTCACCCCCTTCTAGTGCCGCGGTCATGGAACAGTAGAGCTATACCTCTACCCAATCTCTGGGCGACACCGGGATCACTTTCACTAGGTAGATGAAGAATCGGTGAACTATCCTTCTCAGCACGATGCTTCTTGGTGTCATTTTCATTTCGATGTCTGCGTCTACCTCGGTGAAAATCTGTCACTTTGCTGGAATGTGTCAGTGACCTGTCCTACTCTTTGGTCTCCCAGATCGCCAGACCTCAACTTGCGCCTTCAGTTTTTGGCAGCAGCCAAATATAACACCCCATACTACCCCCTGCCAAATGAACTTGAGAAAACAGCAATGGCGTCGCAGAACAGTGAAATGTTTGGCAGATCCTGGGCTAGGCCGGACTGTAACACTGTCATGTGCCTGTGATACGGTGTTCGGACATAGAGGGTTTGTCACGCCAGGAATTTTCCCTAAAGTTTGAAACAGACCACGTGACTGTAGGCGCAGTGACTAAATTATAAACATGTGGAACTGTTAAACACGTGAAACTGTTAAACACGTGGAACTGTTAAACACGTGGAACTGTTAAACACGTGGAACTGTTAAACATGTGGAACTGTTAAACATGTGGAACTGTTAAACATGTGGAACTGTTAAACACGTGGAACTGTTAAACACGTGGAACTGTTAAACACGTGGAACTGTTAAACACGTGGAACTGTTAAACACGTGGAACTGTTATTGGTTGCAGAATCCCAACAAAATGCACGTATAATTGACAAATATTTAAATTGTATTCTCACAAAATATTCTATTGTACTTGTTTCGGCTGGAGGAACCCTTTTAAGGGAGATTTATACAGGCCGTTTCATAATATTCTCCGCGATTACAAACATTTATAACAAGAAAATCAAAGGACCTACCATAGTGGAATTGTTCACAGCCACAGGAAAACTGAAAAAGTTTCTTTTTTGACAAATTGAGATTTTCGATGTGTTTACCGCTGGTGACACGACACACATCGATATGATATTCAAGTTCTTCAACTGTTAGTGGGCGACCACTTGATTTCTGCTTGCACTGACACCCAGTTTCAGTAAACTGTTTATACCACGCACGAATGGTCTTGTCTGTAGGCTGGTCCTTTGCGTGCTTTGCACTAAACGCACGTTGCACAGTAACCACAGACTTACTCGTGTTCCAACACACAAAACGACTTCTAACCCGGAGCGGCCATTTTCTCACTACATACACTCGCATCGCCTAGCGGCAGAAATGTGAACTACGATGAAAAACAACTTACTGGGGAAAAAATAGTTGAGTTGTTCCTTCTGTCTGTACAGGTTTCGTTAATACGTGTCGTACGATTTTCCTATAATAAATTTTTGTAATCCCGGAGTGCATTATGAAACGCCGTGTATACAGAGGAATTCTGGATGTCTGTACGAGTTCCGACAATAAAGTAATGAGATTAATGTTCTCCTAACTGTACTGGCAATACTGCAGCCCGCTAACACAGACAGTCTATGACTTTGTTCGTTACTCCATCCCCACTTTGCAATGCCTCAGTGTGGAGTGGGTGCGTGACGTGTCAGGATATGTTTGTGAATCTTGTCGTGGAAATGGAAGCACGAAATATCGCGCAGCGGTATGCCATCTTTTATTTTTGTGTTAAACTCGGTGACAGTGCAGTACCACCACAACATATGGGAAACTGAAGTAGGGCTTTGGAGATGACGCAGTGTCAAGAGCACATGCCTTTCGCTGGCACAGTATGTTTACTGAAGGTACAACCAGTGGCGTACCGAGGGGGGGATTGGGGTTTCAAACCCCCCCCGAAACTCCGAAGGCCCTCCAAAATCGTGCCATACTAAACCCCAATTGTGAAAACTGTTAAAAATGGCTGAATTTAGGAAGTCAACACCCCAAGATGTTTGGAAAAAAGGCAGTAAAATTCTAAAACTACGCCGATTCGCAATTGTTTTACATTAGCAATGACAAATAAATTGGTTGTCATCATAAATAGTCTTAAAGTACCAAAAATTAAGAACATTTTACTATAAGAAGTGAAATTTCTTGTACAAAATCACAGCTGCCTCAAGAGCCCCTGCTGTCGCCCCCAAATCTCCGTTCTATCTGTCCTCAACTGAATTTTTTGAACCCCCCTCCCCCCGAACAAAATTCCTGGGTACGCCACTGGGTAGAACCGTTGCTGAAGACGAACAGCACAGCGGACGACCATCAAAAACAGGGACAGGTGACAGCACAGCATGGGTAAGAGAACCTGTTCGATCTGATCGAAGATTAACAGTCAGAATGATTGCTGATGAAGTGAATATGAGTCGCGAAACCGTTCTTTTAGTATTGACTGAAGAACTGGGGTTGAGAAAAAAATCTGTGCCAAGGTGTTGCTGCGGGACTGTCACAGCGCAACAGTGGGATGCGCGGTTGGGCGCAAATTTTGACATCCAAATGCATTGCGGCGATGCCACAGCCTCCTTACTCAACTGATATCGCATCTTGAGACTTCTTTTTTATTTCTAAAAGTAAAATCAGCAGTGAAAGGACACCATTTTGAGGCAACAGAAGATATCCAGTCTGCTGTAACACTAGCCTTAAACGCCATGTCACAATCTTAAGTTGAGGCATCCCCGTTGTGTACGTAGCAATAAGTTAAGGATAATGTAGGTCGAACACAACTGGTTTAGTAGCTGGATGTTAATGAAACAACATGTTTCGGCCTGGTCGGAGGCCATCATCAGGTTTAAAATGTTGGCTCTAAGAGACAAATATTTGCCAAATTTACAATGTTGGCTGTAAGAGACAAACATTTGTAAGATTTACAATGTTGGCTCTAAGAGACAAATATTTGTAAGGTTTACAGTGTTGGCTCTAAGAGACGGATATTTCCAAGGTTTACAATGTTGGCTCTAAGAGACAAATATTTGTAAGGTTTACAATGTTGGCTCTAAGAGACAAATATTTTTAAGCTTTACATTGTTGGCTCTAAGAGAAAAATATTTGTCAGGTTTACAGTGTTGGCTCTAAGAGACAAATATTTGTCAGGTTTACAATGTTGGCTCTAAGAGACAAATATTTGCCAGGTTTACAATGTTGGCTCTAAGAGACAGATATTTGTCAGGTTTACAATGTTGGCTCTAAGAGACGGATAATTCCAAGGTTTACAATGTTGGCTCCAAGAGACGAATATTTGTAAGGTTTACAATGTTGGCTCTAAGAGAAAAATAATTGTCAGGTTTACAATTTTGGCTCTAAGAGACAAATATTTGCCAGGTTTACAATGTTGGCTCTAAAAGACAGCTATTTGTAAGGTTTACAATTTTGGCTCTAATAGACAAATATTTGTCAGGTTTATAATGTTGGCTCTAAGAGACAGATATTTGTCAGGTTTACAATGTTGGCTCTTAGAGCCAAGACTGTAAACCTGATGATGGCCTCCCAGGAGACCGAAACATGTCGTTTCATTTGCACCCAGCCAATAAACTAGCTGTGTTTTGATACACGGTTATCCTTTACTTCATTGCCATCCTACAAGCTGCGTTCCAGGAATGCTACTAAAAATGGCAGCACCGCTGGAAAAGGTGTGTGCACGCACAAGGGGTGTGCTTTGAACGTGAACACACTGTAGTTAATAAATAAATAAGATAGTTTTTTTGGAACCTGTCTCATTATTTTGTTTCCAGACCTCTCATGTAAATCGCTTACATTTAAAAGCGATGTAAGGATGACGATAATTTCCAGATATCAGGGGTCAATTAGAGACCTAGATTAAAAGTCAAAATTATTAAAAGCTGTCTTTTGAATAAAACAGTAAATTTTTCAGTCAACAACACAACATCTATCGTTAATCAATATTCAAAACTTGGCGACATGTTTCGGTTCACTGAACCATCCTCAGGCCAAGTATCACAACACGGTATTGGTACATTCAGCGAGTGCGCACTGTGGGATCCGATAATATTTACAGATTGTATTGACATTGAAGGTCATGTTAAATTCTGTTAGCCGATGTATTTTAATATATATATATATATATATATATATATATATTCATGTGTGAGGATTGATAATAGTACCTTCGAGAGGGTGGAGGAGTTTAAATATTTGGGAACAACTTTAACAAATTAAAATCACATTCCGGAAGAAATTAAGAGCAGATTGTGGTCAGGAAATGCTTGCTATCATTCGGTGCAGAATCTTTTGTATTCCAGGTTACTATCCAAAAATTTAAAGATCAAGATATATAGAACTATAATTTTGCCTGTTGTTTTGTATGGGTGTGAAACTTGGTCGTTGACATTCAGGGAGGAAAGGAAGCTGAGGGTGTTTGAGAACATTGTGTTGAGGAGAATATTTGGACCTAGGAGGGACGAGGTAACGCAGGAATGAAGTAGATTGCATAACGGGGAGCTAAATGATTTGTACTGCTCACCCAATATTTTGCGGGTGATAAAATCGAGAAGAATGAGATGGGCTGGGCATGTGGCGCGTATGGGGGAGGAGAGGGGG
>Ga0131853_10023744_pt1:0-10000 | contig 11068 bp, 3 predicted proteins | sample TergutLab28metaG_FD_92764 | JGI IMG/M metagenome (GOLD analysis project Ga0131853, IMG submission 92764) | Labiotermes labralis P1 segment gut microbial communities from Petit-Saut dam, French Guiana - Lab288 P1 (version 2) (version 2) | ecosystem: Host-associated > Arthropoda: Insects >...
AATTAACTTGCACTATCTTATACACTCGTAATTAACTTGCACTATCTTATACACTCGTAATTAACTTGCACTATCTTATACACTCGTAATTAACTTGCACTATCTTATACACTCGTAATTAACCATTCTTATCCTATACCTTAAATGATTATTATATATTTTTAATATTATGAAGCGATTGTGACTCATTTAAATACCTGTGTGCTGATAAGTCCTTAGACCGACCAGGAAGGAAACAAGCTCGGAAGCATGGCAGGATCGACGCGCGATTTCAACAACATCGAGACGCGAGCTGTCATCAGTTTTATTTTTATTTTTTTTTCTGTAAGGCAAGGCGCCGAAGGAAATTGACACCATTCTGACAGAAACATTAGCTTAGGACTTATCAGCAAACCTGAAAAGTTGTATTCTTGTATCAATAACTCTACCCTAACGATGGCCGGATTACTGGCCGAAACATGTTGGTGAATATATCATAATTATAAATACTTCATAAAGTTAAAGTGCATTTGTTGGTTGTCGATAAATGTTATAAATGTTATAAATGTTATAAATGTTCAGGTGGTTGAGGGGTGAGTAACTTATCCAGCACGTGGAAAATAAGAAACGCACACAATATTTATTTCGTGAATACAATGAGAAGGAAGAACCTGTTAGATTCAAAAATAGGCATGCAAGTAATATTAAATGAATGTGGTGCTAGCATAGAGCTGGTTCAACAGACCAGAAGAGTGCCCAGTGAGGCAGTCCAGTTAACATTCATTGAATTTATCGGAGTCGGTCGTGTTCTTAAACAACTAGCAGAATATGAGCTTCTTAAGTTCTTTGATCTGTCGAGTTAGTTAACAAAAGAGTTTCAAAAATGGACAACTGCTTCCTAGTTTGTTTAATGTATGTGGATTTACTGTGCAATAGAACAGCCGTGTACCGCTATCACAGCAGACTGATGTGCCATTATTTTGAGTACCCAGCATTGCACATAATGGCGTGAAGGATTCCGGAAGCCTTAGGAGAAAGGTAACCAGTATTTAAATCAACGCAACTAAAAACGTAAAGAGACAGCTCTCGCATGTAGCCAGAACCTATCCATTTCAGGCGGAAAAACTTGCCTTTCACTAGAACGCCCTTGCTACTACTACTTGGTATTGTGTTACCGCCTCTACGTAACAGCCTCCAGAGTGATGTATTACTTCAGATTATAAAATAAAATGTAGGATAACTTGGCGGTATAGAAAATTAGCTACGGTTAAACTTTCCCTGGATAATCTACAGACTCGAGGCCACGCCCGAGTCAAATCGAAAGCCAAAGCCTGACCTCATGACCTCTTTGTCTCACTGCCCTATATACAGTATTGTATCAACATCATACTAGGGTCCAGAACCTAAACCCTCTACCGTGAAAGAAGACCAGTTGCTAGTAAGTGACACAAAATATATAAGCCTCATTTCGTCTTCAGTACCTAAGAGTATATAGGTAAATATTACCCTATAGCGGGATCTTAAGACACAGCAGGGGAGAATAAATATAGTTTTACTCCTTCTTTTAACCTCGCAGCTAGATATGGGTAAGTGGTAAATGCCACACTCCGGCCGGTTTACCCCGGGAGAGATCTGGTAACCATTGTAGAGGAGGGTGTGGTGCATGGGGTGGGGAAAATTTCGTCCCCAACGGGATTCGATCCCCGGATCATCCAGCTGCACTTATGATCATGTCAACATTTACTGTATCAATCTTAATAGACATCTTTTGGCGTCCACTAAAATACTCACTCAACTCCACTAGTGGCTGAGGCAATTTTCAGGCATCATCGGACCAGGTACACACAAATGATGAATATCGGTGAGCTTGAGATATGGGATGTTACGCAGCCATTAAAGGTAGTTGCTTACCGACATGCCGATTGAACCTATCAGTCACATCTTTATGAGTCTTGCACTGCTTGAACCTTGAGGATGGTATCGATAGTTTGCCCCTAAACGTCGGTAGATAACTAACAAACGTGACGTTGCGTAACATCCCTGAAGAGAGAAGACCTCATTCACACCGCGGCGGAAACCTTTATTGCACTTGTTAAAGTTGCAAAACACAGAAATAAAGTGTTTAATCGCGTAAAGAAAAAACCAGCTTCATGCACAACTTATTCTTAACCTTTTGACGCCTAATGTCAACTATAGTGGTCGTACCGCACCGCTAACCTCTAAAGTTGCATTTTATATATTTATTCAACAAATATAGGTACTGAATACTTCAAACATGGTATATACTCTCCGTTTTTTTTTCTCTTCAAAATGCAGTTTGTTTCACAATTCTAACATATTTGGTTCCTGTATTATTCACATTTTATATACAGGGTGTGCTAAAATTAAAAAAAATAATTCCGGCGTCAAAAGGTTAAGATACTTCGTCAACCTCTACATGTTTCGGGCGTATCTAGGCCCATCATCAGGACGTACAACTATATGTATATAACAATTGGTACTTATTGTAATTTTTAGATGACTGTTATCCTGGTTGAATTGGAATGTTCCAATGTTACTTCTTAAAAACATTCTAAATAACTCGACAGTGTTTGAAGAATTGCTGTTTATTTCATCAAAGAGCGGCGCGAACGAACAAAACAGGTGTTTCGTTACCCATCAACAGAACCTCATGGTGTTACACCCGCTGTCAAACGCTGGCGATGTAGTCATAACAGAGTAGTTAAATGTTTTATCTGGCGTGGAAGAAATGATAAAGACTGCGTTTGTGGATAAGCCTTACAAGCCTTACAAGAGAAAGGAGTTACAGCCTTACGTATTTACTTACTTCCTCCCATGGAGCAGAGTCCTTCTTGGGAAGCTAACCGGTTCACAGCTAGCATAGAAGTTCATCACATTTTATGGACCCCGAAAGTTCATTACCGCATTCACAAGTGTCCACCACCTGTCTCTATCGAAGTTACAAACTTACGCATTGTTAATCTTGCAACAGATGGGGAGTGTTTCACGCCCCGGCTGCCTTGTTCTGGAAGTGATGCCTCAAGCAACGACTCAATAATAGACGCAAGATATGGCCTGTAAAAACTGCAGAAGAGAAAACGCTCTTGTCCCTGCCAGAGACTGAAATACGATATTCACATTGTCCAGCACGTGGCCTAATATCTAAACCCACCATATTATACCGGACCCCAGATTTTAAGCGGTACAAAATTTACATAAATTTTAATTAAGGGTGATATGTTTTGGTGCAGTCGATTGTTAAGTTTTGTACAGCGTTGGCGATGGACAGCTAAATTGATAAACGCATTGACGAACGTAAAACTTTGGTATAAAGATACTGACAGGTAATAACATAGGTATTGTGAGGGAAACTGTCCCAGTGACACTTAATCCTTGGCGTATCCAGCATTGACTGGCCCTAAGATGGAACCTGGACCTTCGTGATTAGAGACCGCCAACTAACAACTTGACACTGCCATTTGGTTCAAACGAAATGCCACGACTTATTTTCGGAAGGCCGAGTATGGCAAGATATTTATTACACATTTGTGGAGGAAATGTTAACGTCATTAATCAGTTTACGTTACAGAGACTACAGCTGCAAAAGTTACGTACAACCGCCTCCCCTTACCCTGCCTGACCCTAGAACGTGAGACTGTTACTCACATGTCCATGTTGCTGACGGCCAGAATTTCCAAACAGTGTAAGACCTTGAGACAGAGACAAGACGAGGTGCAAGTTACTCAGTCAGCAGTACCTTATCACAACACGCGCTGTCTGCTAGGAGGTGACGTATGGATCGCTACTTGAACAGTTACAGAATAAAAACCTAGCCATTACACTTAAGTATTGTAATTCTGTAAAGCTTGTTCTGCTGTACAATTTACACCTTATATGCGTTCTTCCCGTGAAATGAAAGTCAAAAATCAAATGATGTTTCTCAGAATTTCAGCACACCTCCTCCTTAATTAATGTTTATTACACTTTGAATTTCGGCTGAATATTATACTTCGTCGGGCGAAATATAATTTTAGTTCCTATCGGTCTACCTTACCTGAAGTTACTAACTTTCTTAAAAATGTATTATGCCAATTACTGCATTAATAATTTTAAGATATTTCATCCCCTTTGCGTTAACAGATCAGTATATATTTATCAGCTTGCATTCTGCACAGCCTTACAATACAGCTTTATCACTCACACGCGCAGTTCGTCAGAAGAACCATCCTGATGCGTCAAAACAAAGTCAAAACAAGATAGCTGCAGCACGCCATTCTACATAGTGTATACAGTTCAAAGGGAAACGAGTGGATTTTTATATTCCAAGTTACAACTAGCAACGGAATCCGAAAGCGACTAAAAACAATCCAGCTCAAAATCAATAAGTCACTTCCACATGTTATAAGATAAAATGTGATATTATTCCAATATATTAGACAATAGATTTTCATCAGATAATTAATTTTTTCTAATATATCTGTCATATCATAGAAAGCAACAAGGACGAACAGCCACCCCCTACCACACGACTAATCGCAACAGCGAAAACCAACCAAACGAGTCCCTCCGTACTAGCACGATCTGATCGTATTTTCGGAAATACACAACACGTGCACCCCCGAGAAGCTGTAATAACATAAGACTCACTTCGGCGGATGACAATATATTAGAACCTCACATTCCCACAGGATACCCAAATAGTAACAGGAACGGTTTTAATTATTAAACGTCAATCTACGATTTTAACATTTCAAGTAGATAAGTGCGTATTACATATTTTATTCGTCCTTAGCAAAGAAACTTGCAAGATTTTATATACTTTATTAATGTAAATATATTGGGATCCCAATGTGCACACAGCACCAATGACTTAGTCTGCTATGTAGGCCTGAAGATGACCGACTGATGGGTCGAAACATGTAGCCTTATGTTTTAATAAAAAAAAGGTAGTGTTGTATATAATTAACTTTATTATATAACTTCATTAGCCGACAGTTTTCGGCTTCTTATAAGCCATCATCAGGCCTTTTCTTAAGAACTCTCAGTGATAACATTAATTACAAATAGGTATTAGATCTCCTGCTTATTTGCAGTTAAAGTTTTCGCTGAAATTTTCAAGAAAAGGCCTGATGGTGGCTTATAAGAAACGTAAACTTGTCGCTTAATAAAGTTGTACTATACGGTTGTGTAGACTCTAAGCTGATAAATATATACTGCTAGTAAATAACCTAGAGGACTGGGTTCTATTCCCGGTAGAGGACTCGCTGTCGCCAGGTGTACAGCGGCTATGGAGTGCGTAGAGCTTCCGGTTTAACTCTACCAAAAGCTTCTGCCTTGAACGTAAAGCATTCAGTGGCGAAGCTGACCATTCAGTTCTATTTGGAGTTCAGATCAAACAACTTTGGATCTGTAGGTTCACTCTCCCACACTCTGCATTGTGTGTAGCTTACATATCCAAGGACAACTCAACTTTCGTACTTATTGATTCCCACACTGCATCATTCAGCTAATGTGGTTGACACACATTACATAAAATGGGCATTTTTTTTAATAAATAAGTTAAATAACATCCATATTTTGCAAACTTTTCTTAACGGACCATTGATACATCAAAGCTAAATTCAGCAACGAAGAACTTTATTTGGAAAAAAAAGAAGAGGAATTTTTCCTCGTAAACCGATGGTAATATCCGTGAAAACTGTTTGAATTTCATTAGAAAATTGTCATTGGTGAAGAGATGTTTTATTTAATTTTCCCGGTAAAAATGATATAATTACACATTAGATACCACAGAGGACAGTGTTTAATTGGACGTGCAAATTAAGCGTTGTATCTTTTCACTGTATAAAGAATAAGCTGCTCCTTTTCAAGCAAATCTTTCTCCTATTGCGAAGCATAAATTCACTCGGCCTTCCAGCAAACATTTTCCTTTTTATGGCACTAAAAATGTGTAGAGTGGGCCGAGTAGCTCAGTCGATATAGCGACTGGTTACGGGCTGGACGGTGCGGGGATCGAATCCCGGTGGGGGGGCGAGATTTTCTGCACCAGTCCAGACCGGCCCTGGGGCCCACCCAGCCTCCTGTACAATGGGTACCGGGTCTTTCCCGGGGGTAAAGAGCGGCCGGGGCTTGACACTGACCCCTCACTCCCTTCTAGTGCCTTGGTCAAGAAAGAGTAGAGCTATACCTCTACTCCCCCTTTGGGCCGTACGGCCTGTACAGAGCCTCAGTGCCTGTACAAGGGTGCACTTTACCCTTTTTTTAATGTGTAGAGATGCGTCATGCGAAGTCGATGACATGACCATGAGTATTACGTTCGAGAGTTCATGATAAATGTAAGGCAGAAAAAGGTTGTGACTCTTCGAACCTCAGCAGGTGAGAACAATGACACCCTCACAAGTTCGACGCGTGATATAAATCATTCATTTCAGAGTGTACCATTTCATTTAAATTCTCTCTAGGTGTATCCTTTGCTTTTCGAGTGACGAGAACTAATACGGACATTTTCATCAGATGGTATTCAGCGCCGTTATGTACAGTAGAACCCGGTTATAACGACGTCAGTTTTTGCGACACTTCCTCTATAGCGTCAGATATACTCTTATACTAAATAATTCCTTACTGTTAACCATAACACTACATGACATGTTCAGAAAAACACTCGTTTATAACAACACAAACTATCGTTACTTTCATGACGTTATAACCAAGTTCGACTTTACATATATATATATATATATATATATGAGTATTTATGGATGTATGTATTACGTGTGTATGTATGTATGTGTGTATATATATGAAGGCATGTACGTATGTGTGTGTGTATGTATGTATGTATATATGTACGTTCGTACGTATGCATCTAATTCAGTATTCACTGCATCATTAGCGTAAAATTCATCTGTCACTGTAGTCAAATGTTTGGTGGTTTAATGACGCTGTTTGTAGCCCAAAGTATAGGGTAAACTGCCTGAATGAGAGGAGATAGACTGGGGGAATAATCATTCGTGGCCAGATTTAACTTACTATTCCGACAAAAATCGCAAAGGAATGATGAAACCTGCGACGGACCTCGGTCAAAATACTTGGTGTACCTTCCAATAAATCGAACTGCATATCTCTTGAACGTAAATCATAAACGTTATTATTTGGGCCAACTTTATTGTTATTATTGTTATTATTCCGTGTTTATTGCTACATCAGTATCATCAAACATAAGCTTTTAATTCCATCACGTGCACCGAAAACATGCAGGGAAGTTATGCCTATATTTGACGGGCAGTAATCATCAGAAGCCCACGGACTCCGTAATGACTACGTAAATGATCATAAAACGCATCGCATATGATAATGAACAACTCGTAATAATTGTTACTACGGGCACTGCATCTCGATCATTTTTGCTCTGATGAGTTTTCCTCCGTTCCAGAATGAATGTCTGGGCACTCAGCCGCCCAGATGTAGACTCTTCAACAAATTGCTAGGAATTCTCATTATTTAAGCTGAACAGTTTCCCTTTAAAGACGAAGCGCAGACCGCTCTATTTAAAGACCCAGTCCGTACCGCGCTGTAAACACTTTTCATCTCGGTTATAAAAACCAATCAGTTTATGCTGTAAGTGGCACAAGTCTCTGTTTAGTGTGCCGAACGTACAGTTGTTGACTGTTAAACTGGTGGTGCATCAGGTAACAATTAGGCTTTAAAAGGTTAACACTAAAAGGACCAAGCTGTAACAATTTCAGCATCGCAACAGATCAATTGCCTCTGAAAATGGAAGCACCTACGTTCCGTCCAGACACGTGCTTTGGGAAAGATTAACAATAGTAATTTATTGAACGGTAGTGAATTTGGTATTGTCAGCCAGTGTGAACAGATCGGCTGTTCTAAAAGATCAGACAACACCACATTTATCTTAATGGAGCCCCCTAGCACGATTTTTTTTTTCCCAGAAAAACAAGCACCAAACCTGAACTCCAACTAAAAGTAACACTACATTCCTCAAGCTTTCTTGGCGATTTTTGAATTGGTGCTGATATTAATTCTCTGTCAATACAAAACAAGGCAGCAACACGACTGTTGCTTCGCCATTGTGTAATCGAAACGTGACTGGCGTACTTTGCAAATAGTGCAAACTGAGTCGCGAAGAATACCTACCAAGTAGAGAACCCGTTTGAGAAACTGAACCTTGTCCAAGCAGCCAACGAAGTCCATGCATTTTATAGAACCAGAAAATATATTATCACGTGTCGATGGTCCTGTCGTGAAACAGAGAACTCATTCCACGCCGTCAAATTCTATTAATTTCCATTTTAATATTATCCTTCTATATATGTCTATGTACGAAAATGGTCTATATTCCTCTGAGTTTTTTAATATTATTTTATATGTATGCATGTCTCCAATCTGTCATGAAAATAATATATCCCTGGATTCGTTTGCCTGAAGTCGAGTGTTATTTCCTGATGATGGACCCACAAACAATCTTCGAAACATCAAGAATTCACTCCACAATCACACGTGTAATTATTTGACGGGGCTTAATTGCATTCGTTCAAGCCTTATTTATTTTCGGTTACAAATTGCTTTAAAATGGTCTGATTATTTGGGCAGTTTACAAGGTGTAGCAGTATCACCAGTTACAAATACGAGATAAGAACTCGGTGCCTGCATAATACTTCGACTTTTCGAATTCTATTAAGAAAACATATCAAAAATGACACTTATATTCCAGAGATGATTTTTAACAAGACAGGCAATGAAAGTCGTTCGCGTAACGACACTTTCCTTCGAAAAGACATAAGTATTATAGATTATGTGCTTGTTTGTAGCCTTAGGTATTCAGTACGCAATGAATATTCGCCGTATAATCATCTGTGGCCCGTCCAGCTCTACAATGTTTATCCAGATTATCTCATAAACGTCACGACTTTCAGAACAAAAAATATTAAACATAAAATCCACTTTAATTTTCTCTACAACTTTTGTCTGAAACATTTCTCATTTTAAGACGAATCCAGCGAGATACGTAAAATCATAAATATACATACGTTTTTCATGTGGAATACCCGTTACTCCTTTCAGATGTTAATAAAACTTGCAGCTTCTCCACACCCACCCACACACACACACACACACACACACACACACACACACTTTTTTCGAAAAATACTCAAATATAAACTTTCATGAAAACCTCTCCAGTGGGAGCCGAATTGTTCCATGCGGGCTGATGGACAGACGGACAGAAAGACGGGCAGACATGACGAATCTAAGAGTCTTTTCCCGCTCTTTTGGCAACGCGCCTACAAATGTAGTATCTAAGTGCTAGAACAGTAAAGAGTGGTGTTATACGAGATCTGAGCTAAACACTTCACACAGCTTATAGACCAGGGTCACTTTCATTTTCCCACCCCTGCCATACACGCACTTTCTCCCTCGCTCTGTCGGCTCCCTTGCAAGAAGAGGTAAAAACGTCAAAGAAGGGATGCTGATCCAGAGCCATGCGTGAAGCTGTCCATACAACGAAGCGGCCATTATTCACCGCCCTGTCCACAGCCTGCGGGCCCCTGTCGGCTGCTTATAAAGGCATACAGTGTACCAGCCTCAAGGGTGTCGAAATACTACAAGAACTTTTTGGTTTAATTCCGACTACTTTTTACTCGTAAAAGTCTGTGTACTTTAAACTGTATAAAGAGATAAAAGAAAGTTTAGTTCGCAGTTTAATGTTGGAGATTTAACTTTTGGAATTCCCAATAGTAGGAAAGTAAAATGTATTTAGACAATGCAAAAAAAAAATCCACAATTTCTAAGTGTATTAATTTATTTACTTCAATTAAAGTATTTACGTCAACTGGGCATCCAACATCGAAAGAGACAAGCGTCTTTCTTTGTCTGTTAAGAAGATACATTCAACGTATTTCCTCAAGGTCATATGTGACTTCATGTAGGTCAGTTCAGAATTTATTGAACTGTAAAACAGATTTTCAACACACAGAAGTTTTTAAAGTAGCACGATATG
>Ga0131853_10023746_pt1 | contig 11068 bp, 10 predicted proteins | sample TergutLab28metaG_FD_92764 | JGI IMG/M metagenome (GOLD analysis project Ga0131853, IMG submission 92764) | Labiotermes labralis P1 segment gut microbial communities from Petit-Saut dam, French Guiana - Lab288 P1 (version 2) (version 2) | ecosystem: Host-associated > Arthropoda: Insects >...
ACATAAGCCCAGCGCTATGGGTCGGCGCGTGGATAGTTGCCGCACATTGTCCTATGGTTCTTGCGGCGGCTTGGGCAGCCGGATTTTCTTCCGCTTCGCGAGCTGCTGCGTGACATGCTAATATCGCCACTTTTGCCTCCGGCAATTTTATCTTTGCATCAAGCCATTCACGCGCGGCGTTAATAGCAGTTTTGGGGCGTTCGTCGTGTTCGTATACCTTTTCGTATATCGGCAATATATTTTCTTGCGCATAATCTATGCACCAATTAGCGATGGTCGCTTTGCTTTGGGTCTCAATCAGCTTTAGTATCGACATAATGTATGGAGCTTGGTAATCGGTCAGCATTTTTCGGTGTTTTTTAGGCATGACGCTCGATCCTTTCCGCTATCTCCAAAAGCTCCGCCTCGCTATTCCTTGTGGGCTCTCTCAGCACCTCATCATGCAACGCATTAAGAATCTCGCCTACTCTCACGCCCTGCATGCCGAGCTTTCCCTTTATTACATTACCATTAATTTGCAGGTCCTTAATAAAAATCGGTTCACCGCGCTTAATCGCTTGCTCGGCGACCACTTTCAAAGCCCCAACGTCCTCGCCGCAAGCCGCCTTGCAAGCCAAAAGAGCGAAATAATTATCCACGCCAATCCGCGCCATCATTTTTTTTACAAAATAATTTTCCGCGGCTACTACATGAGAAATATTTTGCGAAATCAGCAAAATATCACGCGCAGTAACATTGTCCATTTTAAGCAGACGCAAATTTTTACCCACATCATCACTCGCCATGTCCGTAAAAAACAGCGACAATACATTCTTAGCATTCCTAACGGGTTTTTCAAGCGCGCCAAGGCGACCCAAGAAAGTATCCAAGTTCTCCTCCAAATACTCACTCATAAAAGGCAGCGCGTAAGACAAAATCTCGCACATTGTAAAGTACTCTGCCTTCTCTGCAAACTCCGACGTAACAGCCTTAATAATCTCGTCCCTAATGCGCTCCATTGATACATGAGCTATTAGTTCAGCATTTTCCCTAAGTGCCGCAAAAGTATCCGGCTCGATATCAAAACCAAGCTGGCAAGCGAACCTAATCGCCCTGAGCATCCTTAATGCATCTTCCCTAAAGCGCTCGGACGCATCTCCTACCCCTCTAATTATCCCGGCCTCAATATCGTCCTTGCCATCAAAAAAGTCAATATAACCTTTCTGCGGATGATACGCAATCGCATTAACCGTAAAATCACGGCGTTTCAGGTCTTCTCGCAAGTCATTTGTATAAGTAACCGCTTGTGGGTGACGAAAATCCAAATATTCACCATCGAGTCTATATGTCGTAACCTCATAGCTATCATCGTTTATAAGCACCGTAATCGTTCCGTGTTTTATCCCTGTGTCAACCGTCCGCCTAAACAGGCTTTTAATCTGCTCAGGCGTCGCGTTAGTCGTTATATCAAAGTCCTTGGGGCTGACGCCCATAAGCATGTCGCGCACGCATCCGCCTACGAAATACGCTTCATATGATGCCGCTTCCAACCGGTTTATGATGTCTATCGCTGATTTTGGTATTGTCATAATTGCCTCCAATCGCGTTATATCCACATCTCAAGTATACCTAATCTTGTATTAAAGTTGCAAGATAAAATTTTTTCAAATTCTCCTTGACAACAATTTTCCCTTATGCTATATTAGTTATACAGTTAATCACTCAAGTAATTAACCAATGCAGTAAAGGAGGTATAAGATGCAACCAGTACTAGATTCAGGAAGACCTATTTTTATGAGTATTGCCGAGTGGCTTGAATCCGCTATTTTAGCCGACATATATGTCGAGGAGAGCCAAGTTCCGTCAATAACAGAGATTTCATTGCAGTATAATATCAATCCCGCCACCGCCTTGAAGGGCATCAACATCTTAGTCGATGAGGGATTGTTGTACAAAAAACGTGGTTTGGGCATGTTTGTAGCGAAAGGAGCTTATATGAAACTTTTAGAGAGAAGGCAACAACAATTTTTTGACGACTTTATATTGCCGCTTGTAACGGAAGCTGCGCGGCTCAAAATAACCGCCGCAGACTTGCAGGGCATGATAGAAAGAGGGTATAACAATGACGATAGAGCTTAGAAATATCAGCAAAAGCTTTGGAGATACTAAGGCTCTTGATGATGTATCTCTGAAAATTGAAGAGGGCAAAATCTACGGACTCTTGGGCAACAATGGCGCAGGAAAAAGCACAATGCTAAACATAATAACCAGTCGCTACTTTGCCGATAACGGTGATTTGCTGCTAAATGACGAACCTATGGACGATAATGACGAGGCACTCGGGCAAATTTATATGATGAGCGAGAAGAACTATTATCCGGAGAGCATGAAGGTTAAAGACGCGCTGCTTTGGGCCTCGAGATTCTATCCGCATTTTGATAGGGAGAGGGCAAACAGGCTCGCGGATATGTTTAACCTGCCGTTGAAGAAGAAAATCGAAGCGTTATCAACCGGTTACACTTCAATCTTCAAAATTGTGATGGCGTTATCAACAAACGCGCCGATTCTACTCTTTGATGAGCCGGTACTTGGACTTGACGCCCAGCATAGAGATATGTTTTACAAACTTTTGATCGAGCATTACAGCGAGAATTCTTGCACGATAGTGATCTCTACGCATTTGATAGACGAGGCGGCGAACTTAATCGAGCATTGCCTGATAATCAAAAAAGGTCGCATTATAAAAGATGTACCGTGCGAAGAGTTGCAAAGTGCGGGTTATAACATTTCGGGCCCTGCGGCACTTGTTGATGAATACCTGAGAGGTAAAACAATTTTATCAAGCAACAACTTGGGTGGCTTAAAGACAGCTTGTCTCGGCGGTTTCATGCCGGATAGAGCGGATTTACCGCAAGGGCTTGAGGTCTCAAAACTAGGGTTGCAAGAATATTTCATACAATTAATGAATGACGAAAGCGAGGTGAGCTAGATGGGCAAGATGAATTTGAAAGCGGCACTTTGGTATCAGCTTGATTATATGGCGAAAGCGACCTTGAGTGTATTTGGCGTGTTGGTTTTGATTGCTATCGCCGCCTATTTATTATCAGCTTTCGGGATACTCAACATAACAATAAGCGATTATGCGCCAAATGATGTGCTCGACCTTGCAATGCGCGGAGCTTACGCGGTGCAAAACGACGATGGGTATTACACCAATATCACAATGAACATCGGCGCAGTTGCGCTCTTATCCCTCTTTATAGTCGGCATCGTTGGCATTAGAGAAGATATCAAGTTCCTTTTGCAAAACGGCATGGGCAGACGTACAGTTTTCACTTGTACTTTCCTCGCCAGTATAATTACTGCTGTAGTACTCGGGTTTTTCGGGGAGCTTTTTAACCTCATATCTTATAACTGGTCGGTTTTCTCGCTTAGAGGCCTAACGCTTGACGCTACGAATCACACCTTTTTACTCGGCTGGCTCTTCCATATTGCTGTTTTGTTTATGGCATGGCAATTAGGCACTTTTGTAAGCTTAATTTACTATCGCTTGAATAAGATCGGGCAGATTGTTTTCAGCATCTCTGCGGTATCGGCATTCATACTTATGACAAGCCTCTCAGCACAAAGAATTACCGCGGATGTAGATGTGTGGGTAGAGAATTTTATCTACGCTATTGAAAATATTAACCTTATTAATGTATCAACTATTACATTCCTAATAGGACTTGTCACGGCCGCACTTAGTTTCTTGTTAATCCGCCGCGCGCAGACAAAGGAGTAAATAGGAGGATCTATGTTTAAAAATTTAGACGCATACAAACTAAAATGGATTGCAATAATCGGCATGGTACTTAGTCACATGGTTTATGCTTGGCAGGACATTATGCCGCTGTGGCTAATGATCCCACTGATGGCGACGGGCGGGCTTACCTACCCGATTATGGGATACTTTGTGATAGAAGGTTATAAGCATACATCAGATGTCAAAAAATACCTTTTGAGACTGTTTGTTTTTTGGTGTTATTGCCATTCCGTTTTACCCGCTTGTGTTCGGCACTTTCCAATTGAATATCATGTTTAGTATTATGCTTAGCATAATTATGTTCATACTTTATGACAAGATTAATAAGAAGTTTTTGTTTTGGCTTTTAGTGTTTCCACTGATACTCATCTTATCTCTATTTACAGACTGGTGGGTATTTGGTATAATCATGATGGTCATGTTCTACACTATCAAGAATGAGAGCGCACGACACATTCTCCCACCACTCGTTGGCGGAGGATTGTTCGCCGCATTTATTTTGTTCGGTTTGGTAACGCTTTCTGCTTTCCAAGCCACTCCCGGTTTAGAAGCTGCCGCTCAAGAGCTTATCGACAGCTTTGGAGATATGGATTTTATGATTTCATCAATGTTCTTTGTAATCGGTATTGTTTGCTCGTCTATACTTTTAAAGAATTATAACGGCGAGCGAGGTAAAAGAACAAAATGGTTGTTCTATATCGCTTATCCTTTGCATCTTGCGGTTTTAGGAGGAATCGCTTTGGCATTAGGACTTGTAGAGTTTCCGTGGTTTTAGATATTCATTAATTTTCATTATTAGGAGAAAAGAGGAGAAATTATGTTTCAGAATTTAGACGCTTATAAGTTAAAAATAATAGCTATCCTTGGTATGATAATGAACCACATGGCAATTACTTGGTTTCCGATTATCCCGGCAAGTGTTGTGCCGGTATTGTATGCCGCAGGTGGACTTACGTTCCCGATTATGGCGTACTTTGTAACAGAAGGCTATAGACACACATCGAATTTCAAGAGATATATTCTCAGGCTTTTACTATTTGCGTTTATCGCAATGCCGTTCCATATTGTGGCACTAAGTCTTCCTATTGGCGGCGGCAACATTATGTTTTATACTTTCTTCAATATACTATTCACCATAGTTTTTAGTTTACTCATCTTGAAAATGTATGACAATATGAAAAGCCGTGTATTGTTTTGGATACTTTATATAATTTTCATAGTTCCGTTCAGTATGCTCCTTGAATGGCAGTTCGTTGGCGTTACTATGGTTCTCATGTTCCACATTATCAAGAACGAGCGTGCGAGAAGAATCGTGCCACCGGTTGTTGCGGGAGTGTTTATGCTTGGAAACTCGCTACTTGCAGGCCTTAGTGTACAGTTTGCCGACTATTTGGAGTATGTGCCTGATGTTCTTGCGTTTAACCCTGATTTCATAAGAATAATGCCGGTCTTTATCGTAGGCTGTCTCTTAGCATCGTTCCTGCTCTACAACTATAATGGCGAGCAAGGCAAGCGTATGAAGTGGTTATTTTATGTAATCTATCCTGTGCATTTGGCAGTCCTTGCGGGCGTTGGTCTTGCGCTTGGGATAATATAGAAATTTTATAGATTTGCGGGCGAAGGCTTTGATGCCTTCGTCTTTTTTTGGGAAAAATACTTAAAATAATAAAACCATGCTCCGACCAAACTATTATTGTTTATTTTATTAGGAGGTCATCATGAAAAAATATATATTTTCAACAATCATATGCGCTTTCGCGCTTTTATGCATGTTTTCAATTTCGCTCGGGGCCGCTGCGTCGGTAGTTCGTTGGGGTTTAGGTTATGAAAAAGGCGTTGATATCCCAATCGGCAACAAATCCGCCGAATATTTAATTGAATATAACTCCTACTTCCACGGAGCGTTTAACCCTGACGAGAAGGTATTATACTTAACGTTTGACGCTGGTTACGAAAACGGTCACACAGAAAAGATTCTCGACACGCTCAAAGAAACCAATGTTCCTGCAACTTTTTTTCTTGTCGGAACGTATTTGAAAAGCAATCCTGAGCTGATTGCGCGCATGGTTGAGGAGGGCCACATTATTGGCAATCACACCGTTAGCCATGCTGATATGACGACAAAGAATGCTAAAGAGTTTGGGGACGAACTAAAGAAATTCGAGGAAATATACGAGTCCATCATAGGTTCACCCACGCCGAAATATTATAGGCCGCCGGAAGGGGTTTTTAACGAGAGCAATTTGGCAGTAGCGAACGAGCTTGGTTATGAAACCGTGCTATGGAGTGCGACTTACGCCGATTGGGACAATAAAAAGCAACCCTCTCATGAACACGCGTTTGAAAAACTCATGCCACGCCTGCATCCGGGCGGAATAATACTTCTGCACTCGACAAGTGCGACCAGTACGGAAATTTTGGGCGAATTTATCGCCAAATGCCGCGCGGAAGGTTATGAGTTTAGAAACATTGATGAAATTATTGATAAGTTTGGGCAGGTTTTGGGCTAAACTTCATCTGTTTCAACCTTAGCAATACTCCAGAAGAGAGGTCTAAACAAATGAGCGGCACTTTCGACATTCTACTACGTGTAATCTTGAGTTTTACCATACTTTTAATCCTGGTCAGAATAATCGGAAATAAGCAATTGGGTTAGTTAAACGTATTTACGTATATTTCGGGAATAGTTATCGGAAGCATGGTTTCAGACATAATTTTGCACAGCGACTTGAAGTTTTTGCCATCAATGTTGGGCGTTGCGCTTTGGGCAGGGCTTGCGATTTGTGTCGAGCTAATTGCGCTCAAAAGTATACGCATTAGGGAAATTTTGGACAGTCAGCCCATTATTTTGATAAAAAAGGGACAAATACAACAAAGCGCCCTCAAAAAAGAACGATTAAACATCGACGATTTGACAATGCTGCTAAGAACCAACAACGTATTTGCCGTAGCCGATGTAGATTATGCAATTTTAGAGCCAAACGGCGACTTGAGCGTGCTGCCTAAGTATAATAAAAGGAATGTAATAAACGAGGATATAAATTTAGAGCAAATAGAATCCGAATACTTCCCAACAGCAATAATTATAGACGGAAAAATTATAATGAAAAACTTGAAAGAGTTAAACCTAGACGAAAATTGGCTAAATTATACCCTTTCCAAGATGAACGTTGAAAATGCTGATGATGTATTGTATGCCGAAATACAAGAAAGCGGAGAGTTATATCTGCAAAAGACTATTTGTAAAGGTTGATGTAATCGCCTCGGTAGCTTCGTATTATATGTCTAAACCCTCTCATCAGTAGGGCGGAGCAGCGTCTAACGCCCTACTGATGAGAGTTAGTATTTTCCCAGCCTAAATTATCTCAAAAAATCTCAATATACTATCATCAATTGTAGTCACGCTGCATGCTTTCGCGCCCCACGGCGCCATTTCTATCTCTGTAATTTTATCCCATCCGTTCTCCAGCACAAACTTCCTGAACGCCTCAAGCCCTTGGACTGCGATAAATCCAACAACCCCTTTTGATGGCTCACCCGTGAACAAATGTATGCCTCTAAAAGGCATCAGCCCGGAGGCTATCAGCTCTCCCGGGTAATCAAATACGCATCCATACTCCCCTTCACTCTCCGTAACCACACCGCCATACCAGCCAAGAACATCGCGAAACCAATCCGAAGTTTTTTCGATGTCTTTTGCAAAATAAAGCGGGGCATTTTCTTTTACATAGTAGCCTCTTTCGCTATAAGCCTGCATATCGTTTTGTGTTTTCATAAAATCGCCCCTCTCTTCATTATTGTTTTGGAAGGTGATTTTGGGATATGGCTTTAGCTTCATCCCATCGCTACGCGCTGACGATGGAGATACGCCAAACTGACGACTAAACGCTCGAGAAAATGCTGAGGGTGAGTCGTAACCATAGTCCAGAGCGATTTCTATAATCTTTTTATCGCTCGCCTGAAGCTCGTCCAGAGCGCAAGTTAGCCGCCTTGCACGAATGTATTCGCCCAGCGAAGTATGTGTAACGAATGAGAACATCCGTTGAAATTCCCATACTGAGCAGCCAGCTATTCGGGCAGCGACTTCCAGCTTAATTTCCCCTGAAAAATTTTCCTCAATGTAGTTTATTGCTTGGTTCATTTTTGTTTGCCAATCCATTTTCTCACCTCCTGCTCATATAGTAGCAAAAAGAAAGCCGGGTTGCTTTGCATTTTTTGCAGTTATCGGCAAAGGGTTTTGGGGTGATTTTGTAATATCATCGACTCTTCACGGCGCTTGAGCGTTATGCCAATAGCTGTTGTCAGCCAGCAGCTGTCGCCCTACAAAATCACAACTCTACATCAAAAACTCACTAAGCACTAAATTGGAAAGGTCTATACCAGTTGCGTTCAATTTGATGCTCTCTCGACTCGCTTCTAATAGCCCTTTTCCATCGTTTCTTCTCAAAATATCACCATAAACCTCATGTATATCTACCCCAAACGTTTTATTGAACTCCGCTATACTAATCCCTTCACTCTTACGCAGACCCAAGAACATAAACTCCGCCATCGCATCTTGCTGGGTGAGCTTGGTTATGTTGCAGCGAACATTTTGCCCTCCAATATACTTCGCTAAATCATGAGTATTTTCAAAGCGCACATTATCATAAAGCGAATGGGCCGAAAGCCCAACTCCGATATAGTTTCCGCGCTCCCAATAAACCAAATTGTGGCGCGATTCAAAACCCTTTTGGGCGAAATTAGATATTTCATATTGAGAAAAGCCGCGCGAACTTAAAAACTCCACCGCTTTGTAATACATGCGCCTGTCAAGTTCGTCATCAATTGGCTCGTACGCGTCGTAAAACGGCGTGCCTTCCTCGATAATCAGCCCGTAGCATGATATGTGCCTCAGATTAGCTTGCGTCACTGCTCGAAGGCTCTCCTCCCAATCAGCAAGACTCTGCCCCGGAAGTGCGAATATCAAATCCGCGCTGACATTATCAAAACCAGCAGCCGCAGCACCATCTATGCACAACAAAAAATCCCGCGCTGTGTGCGGCCTGCCCATGATTTTCAACAATCGCTCCTGATGCGCCTGAAGACCGATGGAAAGGCGGTTTATGCCGAGGCTTTTATAGTCGCACAGTTTGTCTTTTGTGAGTGAGTTTGGGTTTGTTTCTATCGTAATCTCTGCGTCTTTAGCTATTTTGTACTTTCTGAGCGCGTTCATGATTTTTTCTATATAAAAAGATGGCAAGATCGAAGGCGTGCCTCCGCCGATGAATACAGAAACTATGTTCGTATTTTGCAGCTCGTGCGTCTCGGCAATTTCGCGAACTACAGCCGAAACATAGCTGTCGAAATAACTTTCCATATTGGCGAACGAGTTAAAGTCGCAGTAATTGCATTTGCTCTCGCAAAAAGGTATATGGATGTAGATGCTTAGGTTGATAGAATCGCCTTCTTTCCGGGGATCGCGTTGACAAATTGTTATAAGATTGTTATAGTATGCCTATAGGTAAAGAGGGAGTGTGCTAACGCTCCTCCGGGCGTACCGTTTTTGGTGGTGTGATGATGGAACAGTTTTTATGTTAATACACTGTATGTACAAAAAACGTTGAAGAGAGTCAGGTAGATTAACTTAAAATGCGTTAAGCTTATAGTTATAGCCTCAACCCCTTTCGGAGTCCGGCCTATTCCACCGCCCACGGTATGCTTGAGGTAATTATACTAAACAGAAAGTTAATTTACAAGGGGTAGTAGGGAGAAATAAATCATTTCCTTTGAGCTCATAAAAGCTATCGCTATCAATATTTTTATTAACTCAAAAGCCGCCGCAATAAATGCAACGGCTTCTAAAAAACTAACTATTCTTAATCCTCATCCAACTTCAAAACTGACATAAACGCCGCCTGCGGCACTTCTACGCTGCCGATTTGGCGCATACGCTTCTTACCTTCCTTTTGCTTCTCAAGCAGCTTTCTTTTGCGTGAGATGTCGCCGCCGTAGCATTTTGCCAGCACGTCTTTACGCATGGCACGAACGGTTTCGCGAGCGATAATTTTATTGCCGATCGCCGCTTGAATCGGTACTTCAAACTGGTGGCGCGGTATTTCTTTTGAGAGTTTTTCGCAAATCTTGCGCCCTCTTTCATAAGCCGTCGATGTATGAACGATAAAGCTCAGCGCGTCAACTACCTCACGGTTTACCATTATGTCAAGCTTGCAGAGCGTAGAAGGTTTATAGCCGATAAGCTCGTAGTCGAAAGACGCATAACCGCGGCTACGGCTCTTTAGCACGTCGAAAAAGTCATATATTATCTCGTTAAGCGGCATTTCGTACGTGAGAACCGCCCTTGACGTGTCCAAATACTCCATGCCGATATATTCGCCGCGCCGCTCTTGGCAGAGATCCATAATAGCGCCGATATATTCAGATGGCAATATAATTTCCGCCTTAACTATTGGCTCTTCCATGCGCGATATGCGCGTAACGTCAGGCATATCGACAGGATTCGACAGGCTAACTTCCGTGCCGTCCGTCAAATATATTTTGTAGATAACGCTTGGCGCGGTTGTTACAAGGTCTAAATTATATTCGCGTTCAAGTCTCTCCTGAATTACTTCCAGATGCAAAAGTCCCAAGAAACCGCATCTAAAGCCAAACCCAAGGGCTATAGAGGTTTCCGGCTCAAACAAAAGCGCCGCATCATTTAACTGCAATTTTTCAAGAGCCTCTCTAAGATCCGGATATTTCGCCCCATCCGATGGGAACATGCCGCAATAAACCATCGACTGAACTTCTTTATAGCCCGGAAGGGCTTTCGCCGTCGGGTTTTTAGCATCGGTTACGGTGTCGCCTATTTGCGTGTCGGCTACGTTCTTGATACTCGCCGTAAAATATCCTACCTCACCGGCTTTTAGCTGCTCGGTAGGTATATATTTGCCGGGTCCAAAATAGCCGCATTCGATAACTTCAAAGCTCTTATCAGTAGCCATAAATTTTACAAGCTGACCTTTTTTAACCGAGCCGTCAAAGATACGCATAAATACGATTACTCCGCGGTATTGATCATAAAAACTATCGAAAATAAGAGCCTTCAAAGGCGCATTAACATCGCCCGACGGAGGCGGAATTACCTCGACCAGCTTCCTAAAAACATCCTCTATGTTTATATCATTTTTCGCAGAAATAAGCGGCGCATCCGATGCCGGCAAACCGATTACATCCTCGATTTCTTTTATCGCGTTCTCGGGATTGGCGCTTGGCAGGTCAATTTTATTTATGACCGGAAGTATC
>Ga0131853_10023749_pt1 | contig 11067 bp, 7 predicted proteins | sample TergutLab28metaG_FD_92764 | JGI IMG/M metagenome (GOLD analysis project Ga0131853, IMG submission 92764) | Labiotermes labralis P1 segment gut microbial communities from Petit-Saut dam, French Guiana - Lab288 P1 (version 2) (version 2) | ecosystem: Host-associated > Arthropoda: Insects >...
CTCACCCAATATTGTGCGGGTGATAAAATCGAGAAGAATGAGATGGGCTGGGCATGTGGCGCATATGGGTGAGGAGAGGGGGGTGTATAGGGTCTTGGTGGGGAAACCGGAGGGAAAGAGACCGCTGGGGAGACCTAGGCATAGATGGGTGGATAATATTAGGATGGATCTCCAGGAGGTGGGATGTGGGTGTGTGGACTGGATTGGTCTGGCCCAGGATAGAGGCAGGTAGCAGACACTTGTGCGTGCAGTAATGAACCTTCTGGTTCCGTGAAATGCAGGGAATTTCTTGACTAGCTTCTCAAGAAGGACTCTGCACCATGGAGTAGTAGTAGTAGTTTAGTAGTTGCTGCCAATATGGACAATGACAAATATTCTACTCAGCAGTACACAGTACTAAATGTGGTTCAGATATTTTTAAAGTCAGTACCACACACTAAATGTGTATAACATTGAATTCGGCATCCTCTGAATAGTGTATGGACAGCTTGGTTGAATTAGCTTGGTGCCAGGCTGCAACCTTAAAGTACCTTGCAGAATTGTTAAGCCATATGCCCATCCAGTAAACAGGGTTGCAATTGTGACTGTGAAAACACAAGAAAACGTAAGAGAAATACATATGCACTGGGAACCTCAGATTTCTGTTGTAAAATCAGAACATAAAGCCCTGTGAAACCACTGTTACCTGAATATGTGTGGTGTGAACTTGGCAGAACAATACCAGCCTGGCTAATACTGACCTGCTTAAACTGTTTATAGATAAGAATACATTTTGTGGTCTTTTTTTTTTTAAATACAGCTGTACAGCAGTTCAGGTTCTCAGAAAAGCACTGGGATACTACCAGAAAATAGGCCTTGAGTATTTCCTCCCTTGTGTTTTACAATTCATTATTTACATTCATCGTTCACTATTTCATATGAGCTAGGCAGAGCTGAACTATCATTAAATAAATGAACTCAGCCTATTGTGTTTCATGTACAGAATGTAAAAGTTACATGTTTCATAATGTGTGCAATTAACTTTTTCCACAGTCTTGAAACTGAGAAGCAAGTAAAATATTTCTAAGGCACTTACTTAATCTATGGTGTATTTTTTAAAGTCATAGTCACTGTTTTTTAAGTTCCTGTATTCATATTCAGCTTGTAGTGTCTGCAGATACTGAATGACGTGCCTTTCCGTACTAATATCTGAGTCGCTGGACATTTCAGTTTGAAATAAAATGAGAGTTTAGTGTATCACGAATATAGGTACAACGCAACAGGGATGGCTGACCTAAAGTGAGAGAGTTTAGTGGAGTGGTGTGAATTTTGTGGTTGTTTTTCTTAAGTTCTGCAGTGAAAACAGTAGTGCACAGCATATATTCGTGGTCGGACAGTAAAGTTTGCGAACTCATTGTGGTAAAAGTGCTACATACTTCATTGCTGAATACCACTGTGGTCGCCTTCAAAGTACTCCCGTTGGGAATGATGCACCAATGCCAGCACCTAGTCCACCTTTCAAAACAATTTTGGAACTGGCTTTGTGGAATGGCCCTCAGAGATGCCATTGTATTACTCCTGATGTCATCAATGTCATCAAAATGCCTTCCTTTCAATATTTCCTTTATCTATGGGAACAGAAAAAAGTCACTGGGGCTAGATCCGGTGAATAGGCAGGGTGTTTCAACACAGTTATTTGTTTAGTAGCTAAAAATTCCCTCACAGACAGTGCCGTGTGAGCAGATGCATTGTCGTGATGCAAGATCCATGAGTTGTTGGCAAAAAGTTCGGGTTGTTTCTGTCTAACTTTTCACGCTGCCTCTCCAGTACTTCCAAATAGTAAACTTGGTTGACTGTTTGTCCAGTTGGTACAAATTCATAATGAACAATCCCTCTAATATCAAAAAAATTCACCAACACTGTTTTGACTCTTGATTTGGACCAATGAAATTTTTTGTTGTGGGAAGTTGGCAGTCTTCCATTGTGTACTTTGCCGCTTCGTTTCAGGGTCGTATTGGTAGACCCATGTTTCATCACCTGTGATGACATGGCCCAAAATGTCATCTTGCCTCTCCAAAAGGTCTTGACAAATTGTGACTCTTCTTTGCTTTTGTTCTTCGGTGATCTCCTTTGGGACCATTTTTGCACACACCTAACTCATGTCAAGATCTTCAGTTAAGATTTTCCTGACTGTTTCTCTGTCTATGTTCATTTGCTCTGCTGTGCTCCTGACAGTCAGCCGACGATTTTCACGCACAATTTGACAAATTTTTGCAATGTTTTCTTCAATTCTGTTTGTTGCTGGCCGTCCTGATCTCTCTCTTCATCAATGACACTTTCTCTTCCCTCAGAAAAACGTATCACCCACTGTAAACTGCTGTTTTCTTCATAGCATTATCCCCATGAACTTGCACTAACATCTCTCTGATTTTGTTTCCACTCTTTCCAAGTTTAACAAGAAATTTAATGTTTGTTCGCTGCTCTAATTCAAGCTCTTACATTCTTGCAGCGGCACACCAAAACACACGCAGACAATAATAGGTGCCACTCAGAAAAAGACTGCCAAAAATCAACAACAACAACACAGCTGTGAAACACTGATATGTCAACGTCATCAAACCATACTAAGTCTTTTGTTCAGTGCTGCCACGGCAAGCACATGGTGGCGAGTTTGCGAACTTAATTGTCCAACCATGTATCCTTTCTTCACACTTTGTTGTACAGAAATACAAGTCAGTTGTATCACACAGAAAGCCTGCATTCAGTGGGACATTCTGCGATGGCTGAGGTGCTGAGGGTAGTGATGAAAAAGAAATAGTCTGAATTATGGGAAATCATGCTATCAGCAACAGCTACGAAGAATAAACTATAGTTTTGAGTTTTTTTGATAATAACATTTTGGTTCATCGATATTTGGTAGTCTTACCTCACTACATGAAAGAGAAACCTGTTGTAGTGTCTTATGGATACGGCATTTGTATACTACTGTGTACTTTTAATGCTTTTTGTGCATGCTAACTGCATAGTTTTTGGGGGTGTGATGGTGGATTGCCTGAAACTTATTGTAATTATGGTGCAGGAAATCAGCCCAATATCCATCCTGGATCCATTACAAGTACAGGGCGTCAGAGAGTGGGTACTGGTACGGCAACTTCAACACAGGCAGCACAGTTGATAGGCGGTGGAATCTCACCAACACTCTTTACCTCACCGGTAAGTATGTACATAAGGAACAAAATGTGATTTTTTTATTGCAGCCTCTAATTCAGGAGATAACAGAAGAGTTACGAACCTGGAACTTGGAGTGCATGAAATTTAGATATGTACGAGTTCCACCACCATGGATGGATTTGGTGGAATTTATTTTACTCAGTAGGCATAGAATGGGTGTTGAATGATAGACAGGTGGGCTATGAGTAAACTACATATAAGGTCACAGTTCCGTGTAGAATTTTATTTGGCAGTGCACCTTAAGCTGTTCCAAAAGCATTGCAGCTTGTAATTGGTAGCTTATGAGGGATGCCCAAAAAGTAATGCTCCACTTTTTTTTTCTCATCGTGTATTTATTCAAGAATCTTGAAAATAATACGTAATGTTGCTGGAACCTTAGTTTACTCCCTGATTTTCTACAAACTCTTCATGTAGTTCTATAGCTCTGTGCCACCATGAAATGAGAACATGTATGCCTGACTAGGACCATTCCTCGTGCTGTTGATGCAACAAGTTCTAACTAGTCTGACCACATCATCATCTGTCTCAAACTTCCTTTCCCAGATGGCATCTTTCAGAGGCCCAAAGAGGTGAAAATCTGAAGGTGCTAAGCTAGGGCTGTAGGGTGGATGTGGTAATACTGTCCATCCATTTGTGTGATGGCTTCCGGAGTCCTAACACATATGAGGCCTTGTGTTATCGCGCTGAAGCAACATTTCACGCAGCTTCTTGCCAAGCCAAACTTGTTGGAAAGGCTTCCTCATTTTTTTTCAGTATGCTGATATACACATCTGAGCTAATTGTCTTTCCTCTCTGTGTCACACCAAGGTGAATCACTCCTTCACAGTCCGAGAACACCGTGACTCTGATGTTTCCAGCTGATGGAGAACATCAAGGAGCTGCACCTTTCATATTTCTCTATCCCTCACTCTTTTTGCCCAGTAACCTACAGTGCTACTATCAACTGCAACATTTCCATAAGCATTGCTGAGTTGTTTATGGATGTTCTGCACCATTTCTTTCACTGCAACAAGGAACTCTATCACAGCACGTTGTTTGTAACAATCACTGGTAGGCTCCATTTTGAAGAGCTGGATCAGAGGTGTCATGTGACAGGAACCCTTGCAAATTAATACATAGAATGAGGTTAAGTTCAAATGTGTACTTCCTGAAATAACGGCTTTCTAGTTCTGGTACTCACTGAGAAAATATTTGTGGGGCACTACTTGTTGGGTAACCTCTGTACTGACCAAAGCAAGAACTGTGGCTTGGATATGGTAACTAAAGAAAAAAGAAATTCCTGCAGACACTTGATAATAAAATCTGTGGAAAGAAGCTTGGAAAATACATTAGCTATGTCTTAGAGGAAATGTTTCTTGGAGTTGACAATTTTGAACTTTTGGAGGATCCCAAGACAGTAGAATTAAATACTACTGTTGTGATGAATATCAGTACAGTGTGTATTGCATTCTCATAGTGCTTCATGATAGGAAAAATCATAGCCAGAAGTTCTCAAAATGAAGAAGTTGTGATTCTTGAACCCTGTTTCATATGTAGGCTCTAGGAAGAGACTTGCATTCAGTGAAATGACCCTTCCAAAGATATGTCAGAAGTATTTTTCTCCTTGAGCATTATCAGGCCACACAACTATGCACATTGAAACCATTGCAACAAGTGGATGGACAATGAATGATATCCCAGCCTGTCTACATACTACACCTCATGCTGTAATATATGAGAACCACTACAGGGATGTTGTTACGTGTATGATGGCATTGAAACATACTGTACACCAGTGGCCAAAGTGCAAGAAAGAGAGAGATTTTCACAGTGTATGAAATTGTTCATGTTTGTTGCTGAAAGAAAACTCATAAGTAAGGAGGACAATGCTGAAAATTAACAGTATCTTTGGAATGTTACAGTGCATATGATGTAGTTTTCATGATTTTGTAAATTATAGTAAATATGAATTGAGGGTTGCACTGGCTGTCTGATATGTAAATAAGAAAATTATTATGACACAAAAATATATTACAGATTCATGCAGCAAGTGAATTTCATTCCCTATATCTGTGCATGTGGGCTGTAGATTGTACTCCAGCATAGTGAATGCTGTTGGTGTAGTGTTCATGTACATAAGATTCCTGAATAACATTTGCCAAACTTATTACAGTAGTATGGCAATGATGCTGGTCATGTGCATGTTGGGGAAAGAGGAGCACAATTTGTAGCTTTGTTTCACCTTATCTCATGTCTCATTGTCATCTTTAACTTGTTTTTTGTTGTTTTCCAGCAAACCCATCAACTTGTTGTGGGCAACACTTCCCATTACCCAGTGAACAACAGCTTGATGATTGGGGATTATGTGACGCCTGCCAGTACTGTGCTAGGTGCACAGACCTACCGGCAGTGAATAGCATCTTGATGTCGCACAAAAGACATGGGAACAATGGCATCAGATTTCTTCATTCATGTCATCGATATAACACACTGCTAACTTGCTAGATCATCCAAGTGGTACTGGGCTTATAAGCCATATTGACATAAGACTGAGTAGTTAACTAGTTTGTATTCTTGCTGGTTTGTGTGCAAGTGCATGAATGGTCATGTGTGCATAACACACTTGCATGAATGACATCTATCAGGAGGACATGGATAGGAAAACTGGAGCTAAACTGTGAAGTTTTGTGAGATTACATGATTACCAAGTGCCACCATCTCATCCTGTCCTTCCATTTGTTTGCCATGACCCTGCTGAACACAATCCATCTCACTCTTATCCCTGCATTTCCCTTGTTGGTGCTGTTGCAGTCCATGTTGTATTTTACAAAAACACGACATTTTCATAACATGTAAGAATTAACTTATTTATCATATTGTTGGTCTTGTGCTGTCTGACTACAACTAGATTAATTTTCATTGTTTGGGCTGCCTTCTGGAACTTGTTGGTTGGTACAAATTAATTTATTTTCCTACACCCCACCCCACCCCTTCTTCACATCTGTTTTGACAATTATATGTAAGACACATTCTCAGTCATGGAATAGGTATGTTGTCTGATCATTTCTGGCAAGATGAAATGATGTCTGGTTGTACTTCATTTAATGTAAGTGATTAATATAATGTACTGGATACAATATTATGTCCATATGAACACTGAGATACAATTGTAATTTTTTTGTTTCAGCTGTACTTATTTGGCATGTTTCTAAGACTGTATTATAATTTTTGTTATTTTCTTTGATTTGGAAAGAGGTTACATTTTTTAATTTTTTTTAATTTCCTTATTCCCTTAGCACTATTGTGTATACAGCTTGTAGTGTTTTATGTATTTTTTTTTACTTACGAAGATCATTGAACACAGGGATTACTGATATGTTGTCATGCCATGATGTGTAACATAAACTCACAAGGCGGAATATCCTGGCCATTTGTTTGCTGTTCTTAAAAGTTCCAGGGCATGAACATTTTTCTGGTAATGCCTAAGGAGCTGTAAATGTGGTGGTAAAATTTTTGTACATTCTTGGCTAGGAGTGAACTAATCATTTGGTTAATACTGATTGGAAAATAATGGTTACATATGGGGACAATGCATTTATTACGTTCTGAAAAGATGCCAACAAATACCGTACTGTGTATTATGAAACTCTTCACTCATGTTGGGTCCATGATGTTCAGTAGTAATGGAGGTTTATAATTTCAGGCACTTCTGTGATTATTTTAATTTAATTTAATTATTTAATAGCCTTATCCCAGAATATTTAATCAGACTTTTTATTTATATAATGAGGATGCAATTGTTGAGGTAATTGGATGTGGATTTAATGGGACTGTGAACAGGTTATTGACACACTTTTTTGTTAAACAGTGAGGGCCAAATGACTTTTTACCACTCTGTATAAGAAGAAAGAGAAAGAACACTTTCTGTAGATCATGGGAACAGATGGTGTTATACAGCAGAAGCTTTTGTGAGCATGAATGGGTTTATAAATTGCACGTGTTATCCAAGCCTCAAGTCACTTATTTCATATTGAAATGCTTAAAGCAAGTACTGTGACCTGTTGGCTCTATACATGCCATTTTTTTTTTTTTTCAATAATTGTATCCAACCAATCTTGCACCCATGGGGGCAGTCTTGTCACCAGATGTGTACCAATATATAGTACCAAAATTTTGAAAGTCTGCAAGACAGATAATTTGCTAGTTTTGTGTTTGGAGGAAGAAACGTGCAACAGTATGACTTGGTAGCATGTGAGCATTATGTGGCAATTAGAATTGTACACACTTTGGGAAGAAAGGCGTATAACAGAGGCTTACTATGTGTGCTGTGCTGTGCTGTTTGGTGTGATATGGTATGATAAATGTTAATGATTTTGGCATTGGAAAGTGGTAAGTACTCCACTTAAAACAGAAAGTAGCCAGAAAATTGTGTCTCCATGGTTGTAGTCTGATATAACATTTTAACTTCACTGAATGTAGGTTTATCATTCTGTTGATTTTGAGCCATATTTGTACTATAGTCTTCTTATTCTTCCTGCTCCTCCCCCCCCCCCACCCCAACTTACAACTTAGTAATCCTTTTATGTACATGTTGACTATGAGATGGTGTGTTGTATGTGTGTACAAATGTGTGTGCACAAGTGTTACGTGTGCTACTTGACACTCTTTGTGTGTAAGAACTATTTTTATAACATCACCATCATTATGTTAGAACAGCAGCTCCAAATTCTGGGCATAAATGTGACATTTTTTTCAGATTTTGGTTGTGTATGTGAGAAGTTGTGCAAGCCTCTGATCATGAAAAAGGAAAACATTTTTGATACCCATTAGCATGCAGTTTTGTTAGACAGACAATAAGATTGACATTTATGTACTTCAAGTGCTGTCAGTGAGGTTGTTTAATCCACTGTATGCTTCAGAGTTCAACAGCTCTCTTAACTGAAACACGGTTTCTTTAATGCTGGTGCTGCTTCACATAGCCTACATGTATCATTGTCTTGTTTTATAAATCAGTGTGACTGGTAATGGAAGTATGAATTTTTGTATATCTATATATATATATATATATACGGTACATTTCCATTCACACCCTCTGTTCTGGACATCTTTCAGTGGAATGTTTTAATAAGTCTTCTCACCATGTGGGATTAAATTACATTAGTTACCCATGAGTGCAATCACTTGTAAATGTGAACCCAGCTGGGTAATGGTGTATGGTATTCATGTGGAACGTTTCTGAAACATTGACTATGTAGTTACGAATATTGTAGTGATCCTTCGATAAATTATGTGTGCATGTATTTGTACATGCATTTTTGTACATGTGCAAGTTGGTGTATGGATTGGGGTACCTGAACAGAAGTACATTGTCACTTTGAAGTGAGTTTTCTTGCTTCTGTACAGTATTGCTGGTGGAGTAAGGAAAATGGTGTGATTGTTGAACTCCTTCCAAAACCTCTGCTTAATAAAGAACTAGATGTCCTAGCACCCTATGCTTTGCATTCAACATAGATCACACACATGGCATTTGAAGAGGTTTTGATATGTAGGAACAAGCTTTATGAAACTTTGTATGTACGTGAGTAACAACAACTTAATTCCTAAGCACTACCTGCCATTCAAAGATGAATGCAGATTTTTATGTGCAGTTGTTTTAACCCATCTTTTGAGACTGTGTTAGGCATAAGAAAGTTATGCAGAACAGGGCATTCCACACTGGTCTTGAGAAGGTTACATTTGTGTATTCCAGTGTGTTTTTGTAAGGTAGACTGAGCTTGACAACAAAGACCATGAATGTATCGAAGCCACCTCATATATGTGCATGGACACATGCACACATATAAGTGCATGCATAGCCTACACACATGTGTGCGCACAAATGCATACACAGTCATGTGCACAAACTATTATTTAATGGCTTATAGAAGTTGAGGTATGGAAAGTATATTGTTGAAAGAAACCAGAATTTAATTCTTTCAAAGTAAAAACATAGGGCAATGACTGTTTCATTAAAATGTGAATCTTTATAAGTTCATTCATTGATGCCATTTGTGGTAATTAGTAACTACATATTACATGGAAATTATGACTAATTGGTGCATTATATTAAAAGAGAATAAATTAAGTTCAGAATGTTCTTGTTTTAGTCCATCTCTAGATATATACATATTACTTGAATAGAATATCGTACTTGGAGTAGGATGTGTTGAATGTTAAAATGTTTTGAGAAATACTGATAGGTTGATGGCTGACTGTGTTGGAGCAGTTCTGTCACAGCATAGCTGTAGTTGTGTATACACAATGGGATTTCCATATGTAAACTTTGTGTGTTGACACTGTATGGTAGTACTTGTACATCAGATATTGTGCTCACTCATAGCTTGTTCCAGATTTCTTAGAAAGAAGATGAATGTTGTGTTGGTTGCCGAGACATGATTGTGTATGAGACTTAACAGTAAACATCATTGGGTTTGTGAATATTCTAAGAGGTGCAGTTGTTCCTGCATATATGTAGAACTGACTGTACTGCTGTTTGGTTTGTATCACACTGTCATTCCTAATCTAGACACCTGATCCATTTTTTCATTGTTATGACATGTGACTTGTCCTGTGAAACAAACCAAAATTAAAAATCAGAATAGTATAGAATAAGAAATACCCAAGCAGCTGGTTAGTTTATAAGGTATGTTACGTGATTTCTATAGCATTTGGCTAGCTGCCATCTCTCGTTCTTTAATTTAAGCATAGGGAGTTTGCGTAGATTTTATATTGCAGGCTGTATTTCAAGTGCATTCATAATTTTCTGTGTACCAGATAATTAACAAAACTGAATGTGTGGAATTGATGGTATGTGCTGTCAGTATTGTTAATTACATGACACACAGTAAACTACCTAAAAAAAAAGTTTGAATTATTGCTATGGGGTTGCTCTGTGGCTTTTCACTATGCACAGGAGTTGGTGTCCATGTTAGCATATGAGGGGTGTATATTCTTCAGGATTTGTACTTCTAGCGACACATGAAGATGAATGAAATAAGAAAGTTGAAAGTGCTGAAATATTTTGAGACCAAGCTGTGGATGCCAGAATTCTTTCCGTGCCGTAAAGCGGCTGTGATGTAAAGTGCTCCGCTGATTGGTAACCTCGGCACTAGATAGAGGAGGTGAACTTCACACCCCAGCTGCTGTAAAAACTGGAATATTCCCCTAATTTCATGTCAGTTTTAGTGTCATGCCATGAAATAAAGTATGTCATTAAGTTGACCCTTCTTCCCTGTTCTATACACTTCACTCGTCATTGCATCACTTCATTATCCACTATGGATATGCTATCACTGAAATGTTTAATATGCCTGTTCTGCATTATTTAAGAAGTGCACTGTTTTGATCACGTCAACTATGGCAGGTAGCATCAATATTGGTTTTTTCCTATTCTGAAAACCAGGCACATTGGGCATCACATGGAGGAAATTCAGAAAGTAGTGTCATTATTAGAATATTAGGAAAACTTGGTGTTCCTTTTGCAGCAAGAACTCCCAGCCTGGGAGAAACCCTTACATGTTCCGGTGCTAAGATATAGAGAAAATGCAAACTGACACTGTTCATGGGATTTGTGGAAAACCCATTGCATGGAGAAAATTTCCAGTGTCCATCTGGCGGCTGAGCATACATCCATCCTACACTGCACCATATTCCATATATCTTAAAAGTTTAAAGCAGAATATTGTTTATATTGGAGGGACAACACCTGAAACATACACTGGGCACACAGGATGCCTAAATGTCCTGGGGGGGGGGGGGGCAGTGGCCCAATGTGCTGATGGCCCACTGCCCATTTTTGTTTGGGCCGGGGGGGGGGCGGGGAATAGGCCGCTGGGATTA
>Ga0131853_10023751_pt1 | contig 11067 bp, 7 predicted proteins | sample TergutLab28metaG_FD_92764 | JGI IMG/M metagenome (GOLD analysis project Ga0131853, IMG submission 92764) | Labiotermes labralis P1 segment gut microbial communities from Petit-Saut dam, French Guiana - Lab288 P1 (version 2) (version 2) | ecosystem: Host-associated > Arthropoda: Insects >...
AACTTTTTAGCGGGATGATCGGCATGCTTGTCTTTTATATTTCTACGTTCTTAAAGGGTGTATCCTGATTTGTAACAGGCGCAGTGCCCCCACGTACACTCCTCCCCCCCCCCCCCCCCCCCCCCCCCCCCCCCCCCCCTCCCCCCCGGCCTTTTTTTTTTTTGTTTTTTTCCATATTAAGAGAACCTAATTTTTCCTAACCCCCCCTTTTTTTTTTTGCCCCCTTCCCCCCCCCCCCCCCACCCATCACTACTGCCGCCACTTCACAACATTTGAACAAAATGACAGTTTTTCATAAACACACCCTACTCTTATTGCACAATCTATCAGTAACTGCCTGCATGGTGCTGATGTCATATACTTGCAGATTAACCACTTTATTCCAAAGTAAACTGTAGTTTTTGAAATGCCACACAACACAACCAAACAGGTCAGTGACTTTCAGGAGTAGTTTTTAGTCCAGCACTAGTGGGGTCTAAACTCTTTGGTCATAATGCATTTGATCTCTTTATGTTTTCTTGTTGTCCACTGCCAAATATTTCATGCAAAACTTTTTACACTATTTTGTATATCTTTTTATCTATGTGGCAATGGACAGCAAGGATAATTCTGTTTGAGTTTTCATTTCCTTCATGATACATATTTCACAATAATACTACAAAACAAAAATCTTTGGTCAGACACTTTTTCCTTTCACAAACTGAACTCATGCACTGTTTTTAATATCCCATCATTCTTATATCAACCCTTCAGGGTTTATACAACATTTAGTCTCGTTGAAAATAAGAGTTGAAATTAGCACGAGAAAGTAGGGCACACACACATATAATAGGCCAGCCAGTAGGGACAGTAGTCATAAGTCCTGTCATGATGGGTGAAAATACTTGCCAGAATGACAAAAATGACTGAAGTCTATTTCACAGAACAACAAGCAACAAGCGACATGTGACTGGCCAACCGCAACAAAGTGACAAGCAAAGTTGAGCCATTTGTCAAGCATTGGTTTGCTTCACAAAGACATCTTCCTGTCATACTCACTTATCATTGTACAGCATCTTTTGACTGAGGTAGCAAGTAAGGTCAGACATGTCAGTTTCAGATGACTGTGTGATGCAGAAGGATCATGAGGTCATAGTGTTTAAGTTAAAATTAAGTCGGTATGTAGCACAATGATTAGAAATATGTGAATGACCTTGTGGTGATTCAGGGACAAATAACTTACAGAAGCGGAGTGAATTGTAATGAGATGGAAGGGACTTATTAATAAACCTCAGGTTGTGTCTAACTTCAGTGATGATGGAAGAACTCCTCAGCATGACTGGTCCCTTTTTGCATCAGGAAACCAACTGACATCATGCTTTAAGTGAGAAGCAGTTGCTACAAATAGCATTGCATTGCTAGGCACAGGATGGCAATATCATTTAGTATATGACATGCATGGTGTGTCTAGAGACAAGTATATGTATTCCTGTTTTCATCTCTGACAGAATATGGTGAGGGTATATCAGCTGGTAATACAGATGTAGGTAACTGTGCTTGTAGCTGATCTACAACTGTCTCCTTAGCCTGAAAAGAGTTGTCACCAACCAGACCTTCTACAGAAGGATTATCCTTTCCTAGGCTATCTAGGATGAGGAGGTCCATTTCGTTGCACTTCACATCCTTACCTCCTACCTGTTCCCATCATTTTTGCATTGTCTCTTTTTGCCTGAAATGTAATACTAAACTAATGTTTTGCATAAACATCCATGACTGGTATATTGCGTCAGTCTCCTGCATTTGCATGGGATCCATACTGATGAATAGTAACAGCTGTGTCAGTTCTACAATGTAATTACAAATCTGTTAAGTGAATAAAAAAAGAGGGAAGAAAGAGATAAGTAAATATTTAGTTAAAGAGAAATTGTAAAGTGTGAAATAAACAAGGAGAATGATTTATTTATTAATCCAGAATATTCTAGAAAAGAAAGGAGGCAGATACAGTCTGATGTCTTGTAACAGTCAGCAGCATAAGCAGACTGTTAATGAATTGCCAAAAAACTGAACTGACAATTCATACAATAAACCCAATAAATGCACCAATGTTAAAATTATATTTTTACACACAATTTGTCATAACTCTGACATGTTTCAACTATCTTCATCACCTTCAGGAACTTACTTAACACCAATAAAGCATATACAAAACATGGATGTATTATTAAATACATTAAAATTAGTCCATAAAATGTCAACAGGTATTATAAAATATTTAATAATCCATCTGTGTTTTTATATATGTTTCAATGATGTTAAGTAACTCCCCTGAAGGTGATCGACATAGACCGAACCATGTTGGAGTTATGTCAAATTGTGTGTAAAAATATCATTTTAATATCAGTGTAGTTGTTGGTTTTATTGCTTGAATTGTTTATTAATGCATGGACATGAATAAAATTAAGATGCCTGAACCGACATTGGTGGGCACCTGGCTACACCACTGGTTTTTTCAAACCTACCGCTTAAATAAATATTCACAGCTACCCATACATAATATTTCTTATTCACCAATGTCCTCTTTCGACAGTTTGACCACAGAGCAGGGGTGGATTTACTGCAAAGCTAATGAAGCTTAAGATTCAGGGCCCCTCACTTGCATGGGACCTTCCAAGGCCCTGGGAGGTAATGTGTTCACACTGTCACTTTTTGAAAAATTTGCAAAAGTAATATATTTTAACCACAGCTGGTTAAGTATTATAGAGGTGTGTCAGACAATTAATTATTAAAAAATGTTATTTTTCTGGAATTTGTGATGTTTGTGGTATTTGTCAGTTTGTTAAAACTTATAATTTGTTGTGCTTTCTTTTTTTACTCTAAATAAATAATCACTTCCTACTTAACTTCATATTCATAATTTTGTATTATTTTTGTTAAAGAGGGCCCCAAAAATTGTATAAGCTTTAGGCCCCACAAAATCTGGATCTGTCCCTGCCACAACATGTCACAAGATTACTGTCAGAGCCAGTCTTAGTGACTTGGCAAGCTTGATCACTTTCTTCCACTTTCACTTTTCTTGTGTGTTACTAAATTATTAGAATATGACCTGAATATGACCTGAAAAGAACATGTTTCTCCTGTTTTATCTTCTGCAGGACAGCAAGTTTGTTTGCAGTCGCCATTTTATGTGTTATTGCTTACACTACTTGACTTGTCACACTAGTCATTGAGAAGTGACTGGCAACAAGTCTAGCAAAAGATTTTGCAAAATAGGATTGAGTGCTACTGGTCACTTGTTGCTCCCTCACCAGTCAATTTGTCACTTGTCACACCAGTCCCTCCTTGAAATAGGCCCAAGGTAGAACGTACTTATGTATTAATTGACTTCAAAATGACATAACTGTACAAGGTGGTGCACTTAATTATAAGAAAATATTTTAAGGAACAAATGTCTGGGGAACGATAGAAGAAATATGACTGAGGTTGCAGAAGGTTACAGATGAGACCAAAAGAATAATACCTTATAGAAGCACTCATTATTAGCCAGTTTAAAAAACTATTACTATTTTATCTGTTTTCTAAAAAGACAACAAAGTATTCTGTATTGGTGTGTTAGAGATGATCTCTCACTTTGAGAGAAGCACGTCATTTCAAAACAGGACTTCTTAAATTATGGAGCAGAAACTTAGAATACTGCATAACAAGGACTTTCATGGTTTAAACAGGTCACAAGTATTGTTACATTAACACACAAAGTTGTTCCTGTTTGTCACTAAGCACCACACCTTGAAGGGGAGAGGGAGTATAGCTTCAATACTCTTAGAAGTTGGTACTCTGTGGATTGAGTGGTTAGGCTTATGGTCCAGTAATTTTACTCCCACAATAAGAGACCTATGCTATATACTGAATAGGATGCTGGCTGGGCACCAGAGCTAATATGTTCTGTGCTGGTAATCAAAAACTAATTCTTCCATCATACAGCCCATTCCCCAGTCACTAAGCTGACTGACCTATGCCAAGAATAGTAACATCTGGTATATTACAATAAATGGGGAGACAAATAATACATACAGAATTTCAGTGTGAAACACCTTGGAAAATAATCTCTTGGATGACCAAAAAGGAGATAAAATATTATGTAATTATTTTTAAAAAAAACTGATTCTGTGGACAGAACTTGCAGCAGTGTGGTTCAGGTCCATATCTAATGGCAGCCTTGGGTATTTGTGGTGTTCATCCATTAGCCTGTACTAACATAAATTTAGGTATATTTAATATTTATCCACAAAGCCACCATTTTTAATACAGCCACATCTGAGATGAAAGTTGTAAACTACTATTTGAATAAAGGTTGACCAACTAGATGACACTTGCTTTATTATATATTGCTCAACATGTTTCAGTGTCATCTAGTTGGTCAACCTTTATTCAAATATCAAGATGATGCACAGTCCAAAACGCATAAGATTGTAAACTACTACTTTATACTGACAGAGAGACAGACAGAAATGACCAGCAATTTTAATGAATTAAATAATGCTTTTGTTTCATCATACATGCTGTCATTATACAAAACATCAGTAAGAGTAAAATGCTCAGTTTAGGGAAAGTGCAAGAAATTTTATGGAAAATAGGAGCAGTCAATTACAGACATAAAGATGTGGTCATGACCAAATGCAGGAACAAAAAAACATGTTGCACATCAGGAACAGTAAGGACGACTAGCATGTTAAAATGTTGGATAGCACTAATCACAACACATATTTGATAAAATAACATTCGAAATGCATGACAGGAAGGAAAACCAATGTGGTGCATAGAGTAAAGCAGCACACAAATCTAGTGTTACCATGTCATTTCCTTAATAGCTTAATTCAGTCAAAGAAGCATGTTTTTCACATCATATCACACATTTTTGTGTGAGCAGGAAAAAAATCAATAAATCAGTTTTCCCCTAAATAACAACATACCTTGCAGACTGTCACAAAAATGATGACACATTATAATGCCAAAGCAACATGACACTAAAGTAACCAACAGGCTCATACTTACATGTACAGGAAAACTGTGATGTAACACTTTAGTTCTTTGTCATGGGCTGTTTCCTCTGTGCCTTCACTCAGGTCCTTCTCTAAGTTGGGAGTCTCATTTAGTCTTGCTAACATACGCCGCTCCTCAAAATTGGAAAAGATGGCAGCAAGGCACACAGCCACAAGATTTGGTAGAACACGGGGATGAGGGCATCCACTGCCAGGACCATGGACACTACAGGACAGTATTACACGCATTGAATGGATGCCCAATATCATATGGTGTTATGTCCATCAGACATGGCGCGACAAAATAACATAAAAAGTAACAGTGGAAAGGGGTTAACAATTATTTAATAATAGCCACACCACCGCTGTAACTCTCCTTCCAGCAGGCCACAACTGGATTGAACTTTAATTATTTGAAAACCATAAACTGCTGAGATCACATAATACTGAGTAACATTGCTAGTGTGAAGGATTCAGAAGGAGGAAGTTATGGTTTACTTTGAAATACTACACCAGCATTCACACTGACAGAGTGAGAAAAGGCCATAAAACCTCTCATCACAATAGCCAGAAATCCACACAAAATCTGATCCAGTATTGTCCACATACAAGTCTAGACAGATGTTGTTACACTGAGGTACTCAGTCTTTGTTGAAGGGCAAAAATTATACTTTACCATGTTTAAGTGGGTGATGGAGACCTAACAACAAACATGTATACACAGTAGGGTGGGGAAAAAAAAAATTGGTGTAATGTGCAATCCATAATGAGATCAGTTAATAATGAAAAGAAACATAAATCTAAATACATTCATGTACCATCCATTTTGAAGGCCACAAACAATTATACATCAGATACACAGAATTTCCCTTTACATTCATGGAGAATTGTGACTCTCCATTTACAGGAAACTTCCTAGAACATTTTGAAAGCAAAAGGCTTCAAATTTCACGTAAAGAATGCAATACCAACACTTCCCTTTCAATTCTGAGAAGGAAATGTCATTATATATATATATTCATAAAAGCACTTAGAATATCTTGGAAGAAATCTCCATTTTCACTATTTAGAAAAAGCGCCAAGCTAAGCATAAGATCATACACTACCAATACGTTATACAAGGCAAGCCATAGGTATTTCATCCAACCCACTAACCTACTTCAACTGGTTACTTCAAGAAATCTGGTTTTAAAACATTTAATATGAAATTAAATTTATATTAATTATCATCATGGGTTATTCAAAGGGTTAATAAACTGGGTTGCTCAGACCAACCTGTCTTAAAACCTGAAACATTTAATGTCCATAACACAATGGAATACAGTAATATTCAGTGTCACCTGTCAGACTTAACTTAATAAAACATACACATAACATGCAAGGAGATTTTAAATTAACTTGTCTGACAACATCAGGGCATAGTAGCTCACATTTATTTTATCATACCAGTGGTAAAGTTGTAATGTTACAATATATTGTAACTAATTTATCATTGTGGGGAATTTTAAATAAAACAACTAATAAAAGGAAAAATATGGTTACAATTTTGAAGAAGGGGGAACATAGTAAAGGATCTAGTTCTTTTGTTCTTTCATGCTGCAAATTTAATAAAAAATGTACTACAGTACTCAATCACTGTAAATTATTAAATCCCAACCACAAACATGTTTTCTTACCGTGAGACAAATTTCTGAATGACAGCCTCTCCTGCATTTTGAGAATAAAGGGCCCGAATGTAATCTTGCACAAAGTGTCGCATATGTTGTGACTTGCTGAAATCCTGAAAAAAACATAACTGCTTTATATCTCAGCAATTTGACAAAATTAAGAAAGCAAGCCCAAAACACACATTTATTACCCATTTACCTGCAAAACTCACTATGGCCTTCTTCTCAACAAATGTTTATTATAATGGTGGGAAATGTATATTAATATATTTTCTAACAAAATGCCCCTGTATCTTCATACCTTCATGTCATGGTCAATTTCCTAGTGAAATATTTTAAAATGTGGCAAGACTAGCTAGCTAATTCTACACAGAGGAACGATCTGACAACACATTTGAACATTATGTACAGAGATATGAGTTTAGACACTTTGAAAGAAATTTGCCTGCGAGGGAAGCTCCTATAACTTTCATGTCACATGTGTGGCACAAACATGGCTCTTCAGGTACAACGGACTAGTTGAGGAATACTGTTAAACATTGCAGAGAATATCAAAACACACATGCTGTGTTCAATAACGTTCTTTTTTCCAAAAACCATGCTGTTTACAAGATAATGTAGAAAAATAGGGTACAGTCTGACAGGCCACAGATAAAAGTACAACACGCACATATGCATTGCATGCTGGATAACTAACACTGCAGACACTCTCAGAATATGTAATACTTATTGCTTTTCCATGGCAGTAATGGTTATGCAAACGAGCCTCAGTGGTATGTTTTACGTACATTGTGTTCTGTATCTTATAATTAGTATTACATTAATTCACTTTATTGAAATACACGGGTTTCGGTTATGATCACGTTCCTAAACGTGCTAAGAGGATTAGATTTCAATGGTATTTTTCAACCTTTTAGCAGTGTTATTAGGCTCAGATATTAATCACAGTGACATTAATGACCTTCACTTCTAAATTCAGCTAATATGCAAAACAATATGTTAAGTTTAGCAGCAGATAGAAGGATCAGGGCAAGTGGTGTCTCAGAAGGAAGAAAGAATTCAGAAGGGGCGAATTAGTGGGGAAAAAACTGTACTTATGATTTCCCTATCCTAATCTTTCAACCAAGGATTCATGGCATCACTGCCTGAAAGCTCCAGGTTTCACTCCAAGATTTTAGCTTGGTGAAACAGATAAATTATTCAGTAGGAACTACAGTTCATGCAAAAGACTTATCCAAGCACTGACACAAAGAAACCAAACAAGACTCGTGTGTGTGTGTGTGTGTGTGTGTGTGCGCGCGCGTGTGTGTGTGTGAGCGAGTGAGTGAGGGAGGGAGTAAAATGTTTATCAGTAGATCTCATTTATCCAATAGAGCAGCAGTGAAAGCCCTTACTGGAGGTTTTGGACTGCTGGGCTGGGCGCCATGTAGTCTGGAAAAAATTCGCCAACTTTCGGATGAACTGCTCTTACTGTGTACAGTACATACCGAACAAGAAGGAGAAGCAGTACTCTCCGAAACATCAGAGAATGTCTACCAGATTCCATGGAGTCACACCCAAAGAGAAGACAATCATCACAGTATTCATCACCAAGCACATAGTATAATCATAATTTAAGAACTGTGATGTTTCCTGGGAGGGGGGGGGGCGGGATAGCTAGCGTAGTTGGTATAGCGACTCGCTACGGATTGGAGGGTCCGGGGATCGAAAGCCGGTGGGGACGACATTTCCGCATCCATTCTGAGCGGCCCTGGAGCCCGGACAGCCTCATGTAAATGGGTACTGGGTCCCTTTCCAGGGGCTAAAACGGCCTGGATGTGGCGTTGTCCACCCACCCCCACCAAACGTCGAAGTTAAAGAACGAATAGTCATACCTCTACTACTCCCTGGGCCCTCACGGCCTGTTCCACGGTGAAATTTACCTTTTTTGACGTTTCCTGACACGAATGTGTCGCTGTTTGTTTTAAATTTTAGGCGTACTTATTTGACCAGTTCCAATCTAGTCTATCAAAATTTCAGTTTTAAAGTCATTTGACTAATTAAATTTCTTTGCTGGAATCCGGACTCCAAACACATTAAGGCAATCGTTATGAATGTTGTCGGGTCTAGACTGTACCCTTCCTCACAACGTTTCCTGTGTGAATGTACATGTAATTATTCTTGCCAAGTTACGTGATAAGAGACCGAACGTACTACATTGTGTTTGAGGATTCGATGTGCTATAGAAGTCAGCTTGTCGGCCACAATGGGGGAGCGGGGATGTAGCACACAGTGACTGGAGAAGAACTGGCACATCTCCGGGGTGGGGGGGTTGTTGTCCAGGAGCGGTGCGATAATGCTGATTAGCTCCTCACTGCTAGGGCGACTGGACCATAGACCCTCCTGTAACACGTGAAAAACAGGTAGCAATTCTTTACCACTGAAATGTGTCTAGAAATATCTCACATGAACGACAGGCACATGCAATCTTGTCCAAGCGCCATACTAGCGAGTTTACGATCTTCAGAACTTCCGTAAAGTACTAAAAATTTGATAGCAGTTTGGTTGCTACGTGCTAGGCAGTCTAACCGTATTTGGCCCCTAAAACAACCAGCAAAAAAAAATGCCATATAACAATGAAAGATTATTCCACTCCGAAAATCATTTAGGTTTGTAGTTCAAGAATAATGGCACTAAACATTTTACAGAAAGTAACGTGTCGTTGAAATGAGTTGTTAGACTAACTTGATGCAACAATTGTGATTTATTGATAAACCAATGACTCAACATGTTTCTGGCACTATTGTGCCCATCTTCAGGAGAGCAAGGCTGTACACTACTGCATATGGCTGTGTACAGCCTCTACACAGTGCGCACGACCTACCTCCCGGCGTCCCAAGACTCCTGCCAGCACTTTAAGTGCTGAAAACCATATGCAGTAGTGTACAGCCTTGCACTCCTGAAGATGGGCACAATGGTGCCCGAAACATGTTGAGTCATTGGTTTATCAAGAAATCATAATTGTTGCATCAAGTTGGTCTAGCAAATCATTTCATATTAAGGATGCACGGTCACACGAACATCAAATTTAACGCGTCGTTATTCTACCACTGGCTACACACGGCAGCAAAATATAAATAAATCTGTTACATCATTACTCACAAATTTTTAAAAGTAATTAATACCCCCAATGACTTCCAGATTCATTCATCCCGAAGATGGCAACTTCAAGTTTCCCGAATCGTCGGTAAATCTTCGTTCCTCTACGCAGCCTAACCAAGCAAGCAGATCCGACGCATCGGACGCCAGCTACAAGAGCCTCAAGATCAGAAAATATAAATTTTAATAAAAGTGGCTCATCGTAAAACAGGCCTACATTACATGACATGACATCTTTGAACACTTCGACCTACCAGTTTGATTACTGTTTGCACGCATTTCCTTGCATCTCCTTCTGTGTGGTGTATATTTAATGAAACGAGAGAAGGATAATAATCTCTGAGTATTGCAGTTTCTTGTGTAGTGTGATAGCCAAGCAACAGTAAGGCTTTGATGACACCATCACTAACACTGAGACCTTCTCGGAATGTTATCACCAGATCTACCTCGCCCTGTGAACGCAATGCTGTGTTCGGGAGATGGCTTGCTATTCGACCCGCCTACTGGCTCTACCTTCTGAGTGTTTTCGTGGAGGAACGATTATGTTCTAGCCAGCCAGTTATAACATTTCTTGTTTACATACTGAGAAAAATTACTTAAAATTTCTATTAAGGCGCTAAACTGCTTGAATCTTATACACGATTTTCACGACGCGCATTAGAAACGAAGGTATGATGCGGAAGAAGCGCCCGTCCTGTCTCCGAAAGAATTCAACGAATTTATGTGAAATTTATATCGTGCATCAATGCCACGCGAATTTACTCGTAATTTGTTTGTCCAATGAAATCCCTTGCGTGAGGTCTTTTTAATGAAACTGATGAGCGTACTAACGGCTGTTCCCTAACATAAAGAGTTCAGAAATCCCCCGAACACGAAGAAACTTTATTTGAAACTACTTCCGATATGGTCAGTATTTAATGAAACAGAAGAAGAAAGTAATTAGACCGGCTCGTTTTTGTGACACAGGCCTACATGGTGCGATCAGTTTGCCAATAAAGATTGCGTTCATAACAATGCATATCACAGCGAATTTATTATTATTATTTACTGGCAATCAGAAATAATACCATCTATAAGCTAACGTGAAGATTATACAAAGTACGTTACGATACCATGCATTACTATGACGTGGTATGTTATTCATCCAGCGCTGTCACCTCAGGTGACTTGCAAGTCTAAAGGCCAGCATCGTTTTAGTCTCCTAGTGTTTACAGTTTGTAGTTGGCTCTAGTAGTGGATTGGGATGG
>Ga0131853_10023752_pt1 | contig 11066 bp, 8 predicted proteins | sample TergutLab28metaG_FD_92764 | JGI IMG/M metagenome (GOLD analysis project Ga0131853, IMG submission 92764) | Labiotermes labralis P1 segment gut microbial communities from Petit-Saut dam, French Guiana - Lab288 P1 (version 2) (version 2) | ecosystem: Host-associated > Arthropoda: Insects >...
ATCGTGATTGTCGAGCAGACCTTCGCCGAGCATCACCTGCGCGGTCACGTCCGACGGGTTGAGCGCGATTGCGCGCTCGAACAAGGCCTTCGCCTTCGCGAAGTCGCCGTTGCTCTGCGCGCCGATCGCCTCGCTCTCAAGGTCCAGTAGGTCGCGCTCGTCAGCGCTTCGTGCCAGCGCGCGGCACTGCCCGCGCGCGAGGCCCGTTCGAGGTAATCGCGCGCCGATTCGAAATGCTGCTGCTTCAACTCGACGATACCCATGCCGCCCAACGCGTCGCTGTCGTTCGGCGAGGTCGCGAGCACCGACGAAAATTTCGCCTGTGCCGTCACCAGATCGTTTTTGTCGAGCGCGGCGAATCCTGCGCTGATCGCGCGGCCACGCGCATCGTTCGCCGCGGTTTCCTGCGCGTGCAGGCGCGCCTCGGTGCCCTCTTTGACCATGCTTTCATAGCGCGCGCGCACGGCCGGATCGTCGGGAACCAGCTTCAGATAGGCGTCGTAGAGCGGCTGATCCGAGGGCCGCGCGGCGAGCCACAGTAGCGCCTGGCGCCAGCTTGCACGCGCCTGGGTGCCCACCGTCGGGTCGCTCGCGAGCCGTTCGAGCTGCGCGATGCCCTCGCGCCGCGTGGTATCGCGGTACGTGAGGTGCTGCGCGTAGGCGAGCGCGAAGCGTGGATCGTTGGGATTGTCGTGTGCGAGTTGCTGGAGGCCCTTGCGCGCTTCGTCCCAGCCATTGGGCGTGGCCGAAAGCGCTTGATAGTATTCGAGCCGCAGTTCGGGCGTGGCAGGCTGCGTCCCCAGCGCCTTGCGGAATGCTTCGACCGCCGAAGCATTTTTACCCATCTGCGCGAGCTGGCGCGCGTTGTTGATGGCCTCGCTCTGTGGGGTCGTCTGGCCGAGCCGCTGCGCCAGTTGATCGAGGCCCGGGTAATTCGGCGCGACCTGGCGCAGCTTCTGCAGGTACTGCTGCGCCGCCGCGACGTCCTTGCGGTCGACCATGACGATGCCCATGCCGAGCAGCGCATCGGGCTGGTTCGGGTCGGCGTGCAGCACCTTCTCCCACGCCTGTTCGGCAAGATCGCCGCGATTGTGCGCCTGCCAGTACTTGCCCTGATCGATCAGTTCCTGCAGCGGGTTCGGGGTCGCCGCATAGGCCACATGCGGCAGCGTCAGCGCCACGTTGCCCGCGAGCGCCAGGCCCACAAGGCTTGCGACGAGCGCGCTTGCCGTGGCGCCTCGCGTCATCGTCGAAGGGCGCTGCCCGCGCCGGTCGTGAACCGTTGCGCGCCTCACTGGCATGCCTGCCCCCATGCCGGGATCAGTTGACCGTTCGCATCGAAACGATAGCGGCCATCGATTGCCCCCGTGCCGAACAGGCCAAGCACATAGTCGTAATAGACGGGCTCGCGGCCCGCCGGGGCATTGTCGAGCGCACCGAGCTGCGCGCGGGCGAGCCCGAGATTGTGCGTATCGCCGAGCGCGGCGAAATACGGCGCGAGCGCCCCCCAGTAACTGAGCGGGCCCACACCGGTGCCGACGCCGGTCGACACCGCGACCTTTTCGGGCGGCACGCCGGTCTGCGAAACGCGCTCGGTCATGCCGCGCACCGCATCGAGCCACGGTTTCGCGAGCGGATCGGCGGAGGCCGTGAGACCGGCCCAGAGATAGACGCGAATCGCGTCATAGCTGCCGACGTCACCGGTCTTCCGGTCGACGCCGAACAGCCCGTCGGACCATAACGTCCAGTCCGGCGTGAAGCCGTGCGGCGACGTGGCGACCACCATCTTCAGCGTGTTCTGCGCGAGCGCGCTCCACGGGCTGTCGCCGAGGTCGGTTGCGAGACCGCGCAGCACCGGCAACGGCAAATAGCTCGGATTGAGCCGCGTGCGCCCGCCGGCGATGAAGCCGACCGGACCCGGCAGCAGCATCGGCCCGAAGTTCGCGAGATCGACCACCTCGCGGCTCACGATCTGCGCGGCGAGCGCACGGCCCATCGCCGTGTAGTCAGGCGCGCGCCAGAGGCGACCCGCCTGCAGCAGATCGTAGGCGATCCAGAGGTCGGAGTCGGACGCCGGATTCGGATCGATCACGCCCCACGAGCCATCCGGCTTGCGGCCCCACTGCCACGCGGGCAGTTGCATGTTGTTCGCATCGAATTTGCCGCCGGCGAGATTCTCGCGCGTCCACTTGAGCAGACGGTCGAACGTCGCGCGGTCGTTTGCGACGAGCGCGAAGAACATCGCATACGACTGACCTTCGGAGGTCGTCTGCTGAACAGCGGTCGAGAAATCGACCACGCGGCCGTCCTGCTGCACGAAGCGCGTGACGAAGGTGCGATACGTCGGCCAGTCGCCGCACGCGGCGGCGGGCGTGGCAGCCGGTGCCGCAGCGTGCGCGCCGAGCGCGCTCAACATGGCGCCGCCCAGCGCGACGCTGCGCATGAGCCGGCCGAAGCGAACAATACGCTCCGCGAACGGAGCGATCGGGGTGCGCAACGCGCGGGTAAGGTTCGCACGGGCCCGCATATCATTCCTTGAGCCGGCGCGCTGCGATGGCGCGCAGCATGCGGTAGAAAAGCGCCGCGAGCACGATGGCCGCGATCACGCCGCCCAGCACCAGCAACAGCGGGTGCGACGAGAGAATCCAGCGCAGATACGCGATGAACGGCAGCGAGCCGACGAAGTACGCCTGTCCGTTCGACGTCACGGTCACCGTGCGGCCGTGGATGACCGCCATCGCCCCCTGAATGGACGGCAGCATGTCGGTGTCGAGCAGCGCGGAGGTCAACTCGGCTTGCGATGCACCCGGCGACGTGATCAGCGCGACCACGCTGCGGCCGCTACGCAACGGCGACTCGAAGCCCGTGATCAGCGCGCTGCCGCCGTTGCTCACGAGCGTGAGATCCGCGCGCGCGGGCGGACGCTCGACGCCGACCGGGCCATGCCACCAGTCTTCGAGCCAGTACGCGATATCGGACAGCGTGAAGGTGCTCTTCTCGCCGTCGCCCGAAAACGGCATCGACTTCGCCCAGCTTTGCAAGAGCGGCTGACGGCCCGGACCGCCGAGCATCAGCAGGTCTTTGTCGGCGAAACGACCGACGTCGGCGGCCGTGCCGACCGACACGCCCGTCACCGGATAGCCCGTCGATTCGCCCATGCGGCCCATCGCGAGCAGGTAAAGGCTGTAGTCGTCGGGCGTAGGCGCGTTCGGCAGAATGACCGCCGTCTGCGAAAGATCGGCCATGCGCGTGAACGGGAAGCCGCTGTTCGCGAATGCGGCGAGGTCCGGCAGCGCCATGTAGTGCGGGAACGACGACAGATCGATGGTCGAATCGGGATCGATCGAGCCCGCCACGTTCTCCAGCAGGCGGCTCGTGCATTCGCCGGTATCCGGAATGTCGTAGAAGAAGTGCAGACTCAGCGTCGAGCGCGGCGGCAGCAGCAGCGGCGGAATATGGATGATGCGGCGCGCGACGCCCTGCCCCGAAGTGTTCGTGAGGCCGAGGCGCCCCAGCAGGTTCGTCAGACCGTAGCGGGACGGCTCGACGGCCGGAATCGGAAACGCCTGCACGAAGTTATTGTTCACGCTGATGTTCAGCGACGAGCGATCCCGCTTCGGGCGCACCGTGTAGCGGTAGCGCAGGTCGACCCGCGCGCCCTGCGTGTTCCACATGAAGAGATCGGGCGGCACATGCATGTTCAGCGAAATCGGCCCCGCGAAGTAGCCGCTCATGCTGAGGTCGTGCACGTCGGTCAGCTCGCCGAAACGCACCGGACGGTTGGTCGGCAGCCACCTCGGCGCATCGTAAGGAGTCCGTGGCTTTAGCGTGGTGAGCGCCGTGATCGTCGTGGTCGTGCCCGACAGCGTGCCCTGGCCGAGCGCCAGCGCGCTGGCCGCCGTACGCAGTTCCTCGCCGGTGCGGCCCATCACGAGCAGCAGTTCGCCGCGCGCCGGGTCGGCGCGCGGCACCACGGTAATCGTCGGACCGGTGATGGCGGGCAGCGCGACGCCTTCCACCTGCGCGTCGGCGAGCGCGAACACCACGGCGTTGCCCGACGGCGGGAGATCGCTCACGTGCGCCGGGAAGAGCGCGCCGCGATAGCCCGCGAGCGAGCCGAACCACGACGCGACCGTGCCCGCCGCCGCGAGCGTATTGGCGTCGGGGGCGGCGGCGAAGACGAACGGCAGTTCGAGACGGCGCACGTCGCGGCGGTCGAAGAACGGTCTCGGCAGCGCAGCGAGGTCGGGCTTCGTCGGCAGCGTGGAATAGGTGAGATCGAGCGAACTCGCGTTGCTGACCGTCGCCCACAGCGTGGAGTGCGCCGGGTCTTCGCACTCGCGCGCGTAATGGCCGATCAACTGGATGTTCAGGTGATCGAACTCGGTGAGAAAACGCGGATCGATGGTGATGTCGCGCGCGACGGTCATGCCCGCCTGCTCGCGCGGCAACGGCAGCGTCGCCGCCACTTCGCCGTTCACGAGGATGTTCAGGTGCGAGAGGTCCGACAGCAGCGCGGGCGAGTAGCTATAGATGAGGTGCAAGACCGCGCCGGTCACGACTTCGTCGTCGCGCACCGAGAACGGCACGCCGTTCTGGCTATCGGTGCCGCGTAGCTGCAGCGGGTCCTGCGCGCCGAGGTCGGCGAAGGTCAGGGTCTGCTGGCGACCGCCCGGTATGAGCGTGCCGGGGTCCGCGGTGGTCAGCATGCGCCTGCCGAGCAGTTTCTTCTGCTCGGGCGTGAGCGGCGGCACGGCCGTCGCAAGCGGCGGCTGGGCGATCTGCTGCCCGAACGGTACGGCGGGCCCCGGCGGCGGCACCTCGCCGACGGCCGTGGCGCCGGCTTGCGTAGCGGCGGCCGCCAGCGGCGCGAACGGCGCACAGACGAGCTGCGCCACCAACTGCACGACAAGCCCGTACACAAGGGTGCGCGTCCACCGTCCCGACGCCCGATACCCGGTGCCTCGCTCGCCCGGGCCATCTCCCGAGCCGATCAACCCGGACCATTTTTTCATAGCATTAGCTGTCTTTTTTGGGGGCGGCCTTACCGCTGCGTGTCGCCCACGCGCGCAGGTCGCCAAACAGATGTTCGAAAACGCCGCCAATCCCGCGCACGCCCGCCCCGAACACTTCCGCCAGCGAGTGCAGCGGCGCGTCGGGTTTGCGGCCCGGGGCCCAGTGGGTCCAGGCATCGGCACGCGAGAACGTCGTCTTCACGAAATTGAAATGCTGCTCCGTCGTCATTTCGACGAACTGCAAGCCCGCATGCCCCAGCGCCGAGAAGCCCACGGTCGCGGCGAACGTGTATTCCTCGTCGCCGCGATAAAGCGACACCGTCACCTTCTCGTGCAGCTGCAGCTGGACCCCTTCCGGCAACGCCACGCCGACACCGCCCTCGGAGTAATCGATCGTCTCGCACGCAAGCGTGCGGCCGTTATCCAGGCGCAAGGTCGCGGGCGCCTTCATCGAGACACGCGGGTCGGCGCGCACCTGCTTCTGCTCCCTGGCCGCCGCGACGCTCGCGCCGAGAATCAGCATGTTGTAAGCAGTCCATAGCAGATTGAGGATCGTCGTGTTGACCTCGCTGCGCACGTCCAGGTTGTTGTAGATATGCACGAACCCGACCACCATGCCGAGCAGATTCAGCAACATCAGGACCAGGTAGGGGCGCGAGATCGCCCAGTCGAAATAGGTCTGCTCGATCTTGCCGCCCTTGGCCGTCACGTTGAACTTGCCGAGCCGCGGGTTGAGGAGCGCGAGCAGCGTGGGCGCGGTGATATACGACGCGAGCACCGACTCGTAAACCTCGGCCCAGAACGAATGGCGATACGCCCTTTGCATGCGCGAGTTCGTCGCGTTCGCATGGAACATGTGCGGCAGCGCGTAGAGCGCGATCGCCTCCGCCGAAGCGTGAATCACGTGTGCGCCAAAAAACAGGAACGCAAGCGGAGCCGTGAGAAACACGAGACGCGGCACGCCGTAGAAGAAGTGACTCATCGCGTTCACGTAGCACAGACGCTGACCGAACGAGAGCCCTTTGCCGAGCAGCGGATTGTCGATGCGAAAGATCTGCGTCATGCCGCGCGCCCAGCGGATGCGCTGGCCGATGTGGCCCGAGAGACTCTCGGTGGCGAGACCCGCCGACAGCCGCAACGACAGATACGCGGTCGTGTAGCCGCGCCGGTGCAGCTTGAGCGCGGTGTGGGCGTCCTCGGTCACGGTCTCGATGGCGATCCCGCCGACCTCCTCGACCATCGAGCGGCGCAAGACCGCGCACGACCCGCAGAAGAACGTGGCGTCCCAGAGGTCGTTGCCGTCCTGCACGAGCCCGTAAAAGAGTTCGCCCTCGTTCGGCACGCGCTTGAACGTGCCGAGATTGCGCTCGAAAGGGTCCGGCGAGTAAAAGTGGTGCGGCGTCTGCAGCATCGACAGCTTCTTGTCGCGCAGAAACCAGCCGAGGCAGATCTGCAAAAACGAGCGCGTCGGGATGTGATCGCAGTCGAAGATCGCGAGGTACTCGCCGTTCGTGATCTTCAGGGCCTCGTTGATGTTGCCCGCCTTCGCGTGAAAATTGTTGGAGCGTATCGTCCAGTGGACGCCCACCTCTTCGCAGAACGACTTGAACTCCGGCCGGCGGCCGTCGTCGAGCACGTGGATGGAGATCTTGTCCGGCGGATAATCGATCGAAAGCGCGGCATAGACCGTGGGTTTGACGACCGACAGCGGCTCGTTGTAAGTCGGGATGAATACGTCGACCGTGGGCCAGTCGTCGCGCGACGCCGGCATCGGCAATGGCTTGCGCCCCAGCGGCCACGCCGTCTGAAAGTAGCCGAGCATCAGCACGACCACCGCATAGACCTCGGCCGACACCAGCAACATGCCCCATATCGCGTCGAGCGGCGCGGTCCAGGAGGTGGTCTCCGTGAGACGCCAATACATATAGCGGCCCGAGGCGATCACCGAGAGCATGATCATCACGAGCGTCGCGTAGCGCCCCTCCAGACGCCGGAACAGCAGCGCGAGGATGAAGCACGACAGCGCGAACACCAGTTGCCCGGAGTCCGGCAACGGCCCGGTGAAAACGAAAAACAGCGCGCACAGCGAGAACAGCGTGAGTATCGCGACGATCACACGGTTGTTCCAGATGCGCAGGTCGGCGATACGCGTGAGCCGCGATACGGTGCCATGTTCGGCCCCTGCGGCCGGCTTGGATTGACCGGTCTCGACGGTGCTCATGCCACGCTCCTTCGCGGTACCCCGGATGTGTTCAGCACGTCCAGCAACCACCTGCCGCACTGGCGCAGATCGGCCGTGGCCTGGCAGGACGAGTCGTAATGCACGACGGTCGTGTTGCTGGCCAGCGCTTCGCGCACGCCTTCGTCGCTATGGATCACGCCGGGAAACATCTGCTCGCCCAGCACGTCGCGCAGCACCTGCCGGACATCCCGGTTGAGGCGGCGCGAGGAATCGGCCTGATTGATCACGCAGGCCTCGCCGATGAACTCCGGCCGCGACGCCGCACCGGCGGCGATCATGCGTTGCGTCTGCTCGTACGCCGCATAGGAGGCCGCATCCGCGAGCACCACGTTGAGCGCGAAATGCGCGGCGCCAAGCGCCGCGCGCGTGTAGACCGATGGACCCGGCGGCGTATCGACCAGAACGATGTCCGCGGTACCCGGTTGCAGCGCCGCGAGGCCTTGTGCGAACCACTGCGGATGGGCATCGAGATGACGCTCGAACGCTTGGGGATCGCTCGCCTCCGGCACGCCGAACGCCAGCACGGCCACGCCGTCGGCACTGCGTGCGAGCGCACGCTGCCAGGCCGCGCCATCGAGCGCGACGCGCGACAGACCATCGGCGCGGTCCAGCGGCACGCCGAAATGCAGTCTCAATGCATTCTGCGGCGCCAGATCGACAGCCATGACGCGCTGACCCTCGGCGGCAAGCACGCTGGCGAGCGTGGCCGCAAGGGTCGTCTTTCCGGTACCGCCTGTTGCCGAAACCACACTGACCACCTTCATGGGCACTCACTCCCTGGCGATGTCGCGGCGATGTTGGGGCGATTGGGGGCGATTTAGGGCATTTGGGGAATAGGCAAACCTCAGCGCTCCTTATGAATCGGACGCCGTGCCCCCTCTCTTGCGCAGTCTGTCGAAAAGATGATCGAGACGCTCCGCCGGATCGGTGGCGGGCGTTGGGATCTCTTCCCGTTGCACGACGGGTTCCCGTTCCGCGCCGACCAGCTTGCGCAGAGGCGCCGTCTGCGCAGCGGCCTGCCCGCCCGGGGTCGGGGCTACCGGCGGTGCAGATGCAGGTGCGGGCGCAGGCGCAAATGCAGGCGCAGGCGGCGCAGCGCTGCTTTGCGCGGCGCCGCCCGGCCAATGCGTTGCGGCCGGCGGCTCCATGGCGCGGCGCAGCGGCGCGCCGGCGGCGGCCGGCGCCGTCTCCCGCGCCGCTCCCGGTGATTGACGGCGCGTGCCCGGCGCGGCGCAGGCCGGCCCGATCAAGCCGAACAGCGGCCAGCGATCGCGCGCTTCGTGAGCCTCGTTTTCCATGCAGACCTCCCGATAGCCGGTGACATCGCCCTGGAAGCTGTCGAAAAGTACCTTGATGTCGCTTGAAGTGCTCATAGGCAGACCGGCAAACAAGAGCCATCCAGGATTGCCGTTGCCCTGGCGGCATCGATGTGATCGTCAGTTTGTCGCGGATACCAGATGAAATTCGACCGTAAAGCCCTCATCGTGAACGCCGGCTTCCACGACCTCGAGCTGGACCGCGCCCATCGCGTCGAGCCAGCTCTGGTAACACCCCTGAAGAAATGCCGGGGCCCACGTCATGGCATCCGCGCCAAACGCGCGCAGCGGCGCACCATAGTGAGTAATGCTTAAATGATTGCTTTCATCCGCAATATGCACCTGGCCCCATTGCATCGCCGCCCAGCAGGTGTTGATGGCATCGGCCAGTTCCGCGATCGATGCGGATGCCGTGATGGGTCGCGCAGTGGCGAAACGCACGCCGACCTTGAACATCATCTGCCGCAGTTCGTCGCGATTCAATTGCGCGGAAAACTCTGCCGCCAGCGCCTGCAGCACTCCGCACCACTGAGGCGAGAGATATTGCTCGAACAGCGCACGGGCAGCGGTTGGCATGGAAGGCAATCCCAGTGTGGACGGTTAAATCGGTCTTTCGCCAGGCGTTATCTCAAAAAACAGTACACGATTTGCATTGATCCGAGCCGATGAGTGCGCAAGGGCCCGTCTAATTAGCACTCGATCATCTCTGGGCAAGCACCTGAAAAATGGCCCTCGAGTGCGTCACGGACGGCACTTTCGCTGCGGATATCCATTGCGCACGTTCGGCCCGGCTCCGACAAAAAAAAGTATGATCGAGATCAAAGGCAGTTGCTGAGGCCATCCATATTTTCTCTTCGTGATAGATGTTTTCTAATGTCTATCCACGTTCTGCGACACCATTTGAATGCTTTCTTTATGTGAGCTGGTGACCTGATTCAGCGCGGGAGTCGTCATGTACGATTGGTCGAAAATGGTCCGGGAGTTCGTCGATGAAATCGAGGCGAGCGTCGCCGTAGTCAGGCGCGACGAGCAGGGACAGCTCATCGTTACCGCCTGCAACGACCATTTCTATCAGATGACGGGGGGCCGAAACATGGGCCTGCGGCGCCTTCCCGTTCCTTTCGACACGCTCATTCCGACCTACGTCCGCACCGAGTTTCATCGCATGCTCGAAGAATGCTTCGAGTCCAAGGCGGCCAGGGAATTCGAGCAGGCTTACGACCTGAGGGACGGCACGCACTGGTGGCGCCTGTCGTTGAAGCCGTTCATCCATGGCGAAGACAGCGAAGGCGAACCGGACTTCGAAATCCTGGTAACCGGTCTCGACATCACGGCCAAGATGCTGTTGACGCAGGAACTGGAAATCAGCACCTCGCGCTTTCGGTCCGTCGTCGACGCCGCCTACGACGCGATCATCACGATGGACCAGCAGCAGTGCATCACGTTGTTCAACCGCGCCGCCGAAAATCTGTTCGGCTACAGCGCGACGGAAATCATGGGGCAATCCATCACGCTGCTGTTACCCGAGCGGTATCGCGCCTGTCACGCCAATTACGTGCATCAGTTTGCGCGCTCTCCGGTGCGCTCGCGTCAGATGAACGAGCGCAATCGCGTCTATGGGCAGCGTCACGACGGGTCGCTCCTGCCGCTCGAGATCGCGATATCCAAGATCAATGTGGGTGGCCTGGTGGAATTCACGGCGATCCTCCGCGATATTTCGGACCACGTACAACTGATGGATCTGCTGCAAAAGCAGGCGATGACCGACGAGCTGACCGGCCTGCCCAATCGCAGAGAGTTCATCGAGACGGTGGAACCCATCCTGCACGCCGATGAACCGCTCTCGGTTTTTATCCTGGACATCGACCACTTCAAGAAAGTCAACGACAGCTTCGGACACGATGTCGGAGACGAGGTGCTCCGCGTCCTGGCGAAGATCGTGATGAGCGCCGACTGGGGAATTTCGGTGTTTGCTCGCTGGGGTGGAGAAGAGTTCGTTGCCGCGCTGCGCGGTCTGGATGTCCAGCGGGCGAGCGAGGTTGCGGAAAAGCTGCGCTCGACGATCGCAAATCAGGAGTTCACGCATACGTGGCGGCTTGGCAAGCCGGTCCCGTTCACCGTGAGTATTGGCGTCGCACAGAGCAAACGTGGGGAACACGACGTTGAGGCACTGGTGAAATGCGCGGATGAAGCGCTGTACCGCGCCAAGGATACCGGTCGCAACCGGGTGGAGGTCGCCGGCTGAGGCCGCGACGAACGCCGTTTCTTCGCAGTTTCCTGCCGCCCGGTTTCGCAGTACCTATCGATAGAGAAAGAGGCCAGCATGCTCAGTGTGCGCAAAGCCGTGTTTCCAGTGGCAGGTGTCGACACCATTTTTCTGCCCGCAACGAAATCCTCGCCCAAGGAGATGTTGCCGGTCGTCGACAAACCGCTGATTCAGTACGCGGTAGAGGAAGCGATCGCCGCCGGCATCACGGAACTGATATTCATCAC
>Ga0131853_10023756_pt1 | contig 11066 bp, 14 predicted proteins | sample TergutLab28metaG_FD_92764 | JGI IMG/M metagenome (GOLD analysis project Ga0131853, IMG submission 92764) | Labiotermes labralis P1 segment gut microbial communities from Petit-Saut dam, French Guiana - Lab288 P1 (version 2) (version 2) | ecosystem: Host-associated > Arthropoda: Insects >...
GCGCTGACCACGTGACACCCCTCTATCCGCAAAAGTTGGCACTAACTTCGCCGACCGGCGGCGGCCGCTCTGTCGGTATAGTTCGCGTGCGGACTAAGGCCACGGAGTTTAGTTTGTTTGTTTTATAGATTCATGTTACTTGGACTGTGTAATCGATATAGATTCAACCCAAAACACAGTACGGACTGACAATTTGTCCAGAGCGGTTAACTAAAACAGTCAAATCGTCCGTCCGGAAGAAGTACAACCATTCAGAAACACCAGCTCCAGTAGAAACACATAAAACCTAATTCGGTGAATCCTTTAATCGAGTGAGGTTAAATTATATCATGCTATTCGACAGCGCTGGATGAGAGTACAAATATTGTAGTTTCATATCAACTGGCAGTGTTTGTTCGCGTTTGGAGCTCCAGGTTTGTTCTGCAATTGAAGAACTTGTAAAAACAATTCCGATGCCTGGAACAAGTGCTACTGGAGAAAACATTTCCTATGACATGGATAATTTATTAAAACAATATGAATTTCCACTTAACTAACTTGTGTGCACATTTGGCTGTTTCGTTCTTTGTTTGCTGTGTGTTGGAATTAGGGTGCGGTTCGGCTAGGGTGGTATCCGGGCTGCCGGCAGCACGGATACAGCCAATGTGATAGTTCAACAACATAGTCGCAAACTCCTGAAGATGGACATATTAATGCCCGAAACATGTTGAGTATCTAAGAAGTAAAATAAAAATAGCAATTCACATCTAGTTGGTTTTTATTCTTCAAATATCACAAGGATGCACGGTCCAATAAACATCAAATGAAACTTAGTAGTTACATCCTGACACGCACAAATCAATTTGCTGAAGCAATCAACGATTGAATTGCAGCGCAAAAGATACTGGATTGTTAAAGACGGAATATGAAGATCAATTTAAAGGTTGCGTGCTGAGTGAAGCTGGTTTTGCCAAAATCAGCGCACAGTAAACTGGTGATGTTGATAAAGCGGACACAAATATACGAATGACCTTGATAGATTTACAGTTTGTTGCAATTCTGAAAGTAAATTCAGTGACATTTGTGTGGCAAGATTTTGTACCTATTCACCTGAACATCGATTTTAGAAATTTATTACTTTTCTATGCCAAATATACATATACGATATTTTTCTACAGTAAAACCAACCAGATGCATCACTGTCTCAAATTTATTTCATTGCAGTAACACTTTACATGTTTCGGACGGTCTTTCCGTCCATCATCAGCAGTTCAAGACTGTACATACTGCAACAGGCATATGTCAAACAGATACTGCCGAATGTTTGCTAGCAAGCAGTCGGCAGTATCTGTTTGGTTGCTGTATGTACAGTCTTGAACTTCTGATGATGGACGGAAAGACCGTCTGAAACATGTAGAGTGTCATTCCAAAATAAAATAAATTTGAGACATAGATGCTTCTGGTTGGTTTTACTGTAGAAATATATTGCGATGCACGGCGCTGTGAACGTCAAATATATATATATATATATATATATATATATATATATATATACACGGCGTTCGGTAGCACATACGATATGTGTTTGAACAATTATCTTCATTCTGGGAACGAAAACAAAGAGGCGAAATATCGTGATTATCCAGTACCATTTCGTCGTCCATTACTTGGGGTTGCACCGACAGAAATTGTAAATCTGACGTTGACAAGCTACGCTGAAATTAGAGAAGCCGCGTTTGTCTGATTACGGGGTGAGATATTTGCACAGTACCTGACTGTACAACTAAATATTTTTTTTTTCCCTTTAGATTTAGTTTTTGATCTAAAACTGATTATCTTGTTTGTGGCGTCGTGGTTAGTTCTGTAGTACTTAGTGCTTATCCCGTCTTATGGCAGATCCAGCACCCCTACCAAAGCCAGTTCACCACAGAGTGCGATCTAGTGCTTCCTCTTTCCATTCCCAGTATCCTCTCTTTTCCTTAAGGTCATCCAGTAGCTGCTTACCTCTTCTTCCTCGTCTCCCCCTTCTATCCTTCAATAAGGTGTTTAGAAGTCAGTTCCTATGCAAGTAGCGACCAATTCAGTTAGCATTTCTTCTTTTATTGTGCGTAGGATATTTATAACAATACTATTTCTATTTATTTATAAAATTTTGCGTCCCAAGCTCATATCTTTTCCGGTCCGCATGTCCGGCGGTCTAAGGCGTAGGTCTGAGGCCGCTCGCCTGCTGAGATTGTGGGTTCGAATCCCACCTGGGGCTTGGAAGTTTGTCTGTTGTGATTGTTGTGTGTTGTCAGTTAGAGGTATCTGCGACGAGCTGATCACTCGTCCAGAGGAGTCCTGCTGAATGTGATGCGTCGTTGTGTGTGATCTAGAAACCTCGTGAATGAGGAGACCCTGGCCCACTGGGGGTGTTGCTGCTAAAGGAAGAAAGAAATTTCTTATCTTTAGGCTCAGTGCGGCCTGCACGCACCAAACAGTTTGACGTGCTTGGATTAAACTAATTACTGGTTCTTTAACCCTTTAAAAGCCGAGTTGAATCCCATCTGTCATTTGCTGGCATTATTAGGAGTTCACCACATTCTCCACGTTAGCAGGTTAAGGGTTAATTTTCATGATTGCTTCCTTATAACAGATATAATATGCACTTATTGAATTCATTGCTGAAGAAGTCTTTGTTACATTTTGGTGTTCTTACTGGGCTGATCAGATGCTTCTACTTGTATTAGCTGACTGTCGTTCTGGAAATTCGAGATTTCCCCGTCTTTTACGGAACCTGACAATATATTACTTTTCCCACTATATTCCACTGTCCCTCCTCTGAAACTTAAATTCATTCCTCACTCACACGCTGTACCTCTTTAGAAACCTCTTTGATTTTGTGACCAACTACAGCATGGCCTATCACTAATAACCCGAGTTTTACTTCTGATATCCTCTGCTGTTCCCCTCGCATCGATCGTTGGCAGCCAATTACAATGGTATAGTTCAGAACTGCTGTAATCTAAAGGGAATGACACATTTTTATTTATTTTGATGGATTGCTGACCGGATGAGGCATGACGTAACTATGACGCTCGTATCCAAAGTTCTAACTAACAAACCTACCAACCAAACAATCAACCCGTCAACCCACCATAGAACGAACGAACGAACGAAAGAGCGAACCAACCAACCAAACATCAAACCAACCAAAAAAACCAACCAACTAACCAACCAACCAACCAAACAAACAAACAAACAAACAAACAAACAAACAAACAACCAACCGACCAACCAACCAACCAACCAACTAACCAACCAAACAAATAACCAAACAGCCAATCAACCAACCAACCAACCAACCAACCAACCAACCAAACGAACAAACCAAACAACCAACCAAATAATTACTGAATAACCTAATTGAATTCCATGGAACAGAGTCCTTCATAAAAAGCTAACAGTTTCTCATATGCTCAAGAAATTACCCAACGTTTCTTTACCGCATTCAAAAGATCAGGTCACCTGTCCATATTCAGAGCCAGATAAATCCAGTCCTTGTCCCCATCCAACTTCTTGATGACCCTTTTAATATTATCTTCTCATCTATTCCTGGACCTTTCAAGTCTTCTCTTTCAGTCAGATTTTCCCCAACATAACACTGTAAGCACCTCTCATCTCCTCCCCTACGTGCTACGTGCCCCACCCATCTCAATCGTCTTGATTTGACCACCCTAATAATATCCGGTGAGAAGTACAGATGATAAAGCTCCATGTCGTGCAGTTTTCTCCACTCCCGTCTTAACCTCAAAGTGGTAACCGAAGTTAATTTGACTTGCATATAAACGTACTGGATGCACCACCACATTTTCACATAGAAACGAGTCGTTCAAAGTAAACATTAGACCATAAATATTAATCCTTCGCCACGATGATATAGACTGAAATGTCTGGACTGCGATAATTGTTACTTTTGTAAATAAAGCTACTCATGCTAATTTCATAGAACGTGATTTGCGATGTTGGAGCTTGGAATATGGTGCTACTAATTACAATGAACCAGTTGTATTTTCTAAATTAATTTACTCGAATCAGGTACGGAAATGCCACCTGAACATGCCTTCAGCTCTCGAGTCCCTACCCTCTATGTACAAAACATTACGAACACATCAATTGCTGTCCTAAAAAAAAATATCTAGCATTTCTGGCACTCACATCAGTCGCAAAAGAGAGCGTTACTCTGGCCTAGAAGAAGCAAACGTGTGCTCTGGCAGCATTTAAAATGTAGCGATATATTTTGTAACTAAACTTCCTACAACTTCCGACTACGTACAGAAGTTCCCGTAGAGAAATCAAAGTCGATCCCGATGGCCGTGCTGCGTACGGATTAAGTTTTCGGCCCCCGGATTGCTGGGATTACGGGTTTCAAGTCACTGAGGGCATGGAAGTTATTCTTTTGTTTCTTCTGTGTGGTGTGCTTGTGCGACGAGCTGAACACTCGTTCAGAGAAGGCCTACCGGGTGTGTGTGGTGTGTGTGTGTGTGTTGGTGTGTGTGGTGTGTGTGTGTGTGTGTTTGTGTGTGGGTGTGTGTGGTGTGTGTGGTGTGTGGTGTGTGTGTGTGTGGTGTGGTGTGTGTGTGTGTGTGTGGTGTGTGTGTGTGTTTGTGTGGTGTGTGTGTTTGTGTGGTGTGGTGTATGTGTGTGTGTGTGGTGTGTGTGTGTGTGGTGTGTGTGTGTGTTTGTGTGGTGTGTGTGTGTTGTGTGTGTGTGTGTGTGTGTTTGGTGTGCGTTTGGTGTGTGTGTGGTGTTTTTGTGTGTTGTGTTTGTGTGTGTCTAATTGTGTTTGATGTAGTAACTTCAACAGTGTTGCATCCTAGGCAAGAGATGGCCTGTTGAGCCACATAAAAATAGAATAATTCCCGCTTGGGCGGCGTCCTGTTCAAGATTCAAAGCTGGTGTCTCCAGTTATAATGCAGAATCGTTACGAGATTAGCCAGGCCATTCAGCGTTCTGTAACCTTTGAATATCGCCCCCGGTGTGTCCGTCTTCCTCATGCTGATTCTTATGTGTGTTAAAGCATTACGGAGTAACGTTTGGCGTTTTATGGCCACGTCATGAGACGCCTTACATTAATCCCGGTTTATTCACTGCCATAATGTCAGACAATAGAATTTTGACCGGGAATCTTAGACCTTATCCCCCACGGAAATGAGACACTTAGGGAATCTGCATTGTGCCTCTGCAGCTCAGTCGACAACGTGTTTATATCCAAAAGCCGGGACCGTGTCATAGCTTTGTTTCAACGGCAGAATGTCTGGGAATCCGGGAACATGTGACAGTTTAGTGGGAGTAATTCCTTTGAAGCTCTAGGCGGGGACATTTCGTCTGCGTACTACTAATTAACTCCGTTGAACCTCGTCCTAATTTAGAAGCTAATAACCCCTCATCCAGTCAAGAAATTCGTCCACTATTGTAGCACTCAAGATCCTGCAAATACGTACATACTGCAGAGAGCCAAATGTACGCGTTCCGCAGTTCTGCCTACTGTTACCGACCGCATGCCTCCCTCTCTGTCTAGGTCTCCCAGGCCCTTTGTTCCGTTAAGGTTTTCCAGCCAGAAGATCTTTACCATATTGCCTTCTGTAGTGTAGTACAACAATTATCTGTTACAAACTAATTAAATCATTCTTGTTCCAGCAGAAGTGTTTATTTGCTGATGTTGGTTACATGGGTAATGGCATTGGTTAGTTTTATTGTGATTTTCAACATTTCGCAAAAAAAAAACCTTCCCCTTCATCTTAAGGGGACAGTAAGGAAGAGTGGGAAATGCGTGTGCTATACATGAGGGATGCACAGTGAAAAGGGGAACGTAAGGGGTCCTGGGGGTGGTGCAGGCTTCTGTATGGCCGTCTTAATTTGGTGCTTTGTCAAAATAAGTAAGTGAATAAGAAATGGGCTTTTTGGTTTTATAAGACTGTTTGTTGTCTGTTATGTGGTCAGCGAAGTAATATGAGTGTCTGTTGGATATAAAGGCCTTTTATGTTGGAATGTTGTGCAAATGGTACTTATCTTGCTCCAAGTAATTTCAGCTGTCACCTGAAATAATGCCGCACACTCACCGTGAAGATGGAGGCAGAACGTCAGTCAGAAACCTCGGAACATAATTATTATCCTACATGATTCACTAATGCAAGAGACTATAATTAAAATGAAGTGTTTTTTTGTATGGGAGTAGAAGATTTCTCTTTGTTTATGAACACGACAGTTCAATAACAATGTGCCAGGATGTTACACGGTACTTAGAAATACAAAGAATCCCCAGTAAATGTGGACAAAATAAGACTTTAGTATTTTTTCGGTTTTGTTCTGAGAAATTATATAAAATACAGGGTTTTATACTTTGCTTCTAAAAGTATCATTTATTATCCAGTCCTTCAACAGAATGTTTACTGAAAAGAAGCAGTAATTTTGTATCCCAAGAACTTAATCCCATATAATTGGCCTTGGTTTCTTGAAAAGTTTTCTCCTTTAACTGCCTTTTAATTTTTAATTTAATATTAAACTTGGTCTCCTGCAATTATGGATTGAGATAAAATAGGGACGTGGATACGAAGAAGTGACAGACCGGAGAGCAGTGCATAATGAGGAACTTAAAAAATTTTGTAATCTTAACAAAATGAAGATGGGAAGATGAAATGAGAGAACATGGAGGAGTTTCCGTTAGAGATTCCTACAGAATTTTGGTCGGAAAAATGAGAGAACATGGAGGAGTTTCCGTTAGAGATTCCTACAGAATTTTGGTCGGGAAAATTTAAGACATGAAATAACATTGGAGATCCAGACGTAGATGGAAGATAATGTTAAAGATATTAAAACTGAATAGGTTGGAAGGGACTGGACTGGAATCTTTCGATTCATGATAGGTACTTACATGAATGCGGTAATGAATGTTGGTGTTACAGAAAATGCGAAATATTTTTGATTATTAAAAGGAAGATACGGTTTAAAAAGGAAGCTGTTTTATGAAGAGAGTTAATAACTTTTCAATTTGAATATTCTTGCGTTGGGATTGAAATTCTATACAGGGGGATGCTGTCTATTGTCCAGTAAGTGACTGAAGATTACGTAGAATATCTACTATTCCATCTCCAGTAGCAAAGAATATGGTCTATGCAAGGTTATCTAGTGTTCCATCTCCAGTAACAAAGAGTATAGTCTATGCAAGGTTATCTATTGTTTCAACTCCAGTAACAAAGCATAGTCTATACTATGTTATCTGCTGTTCCATCTCCAGTAGCAAAGAGTATAATCTATGCAAGGTTATCTATTGTTCCAAATCCAGTAACAAAGCATAGTCTATACAAGGTTAACTGCTGTTCCATCTCCAGTAGCAAAGAGTATAGTCTATGCAAGGTTATCTATTGTTCCAACTCCAGTAACGAAGGATAGAGTCTGTGGAAAGGTATCTACTGTTCTATCTCAGGCAGGAAAGATTAGAGCCCATGGAAGGCTTACTGCTGTTCCATCTGCAGGCAGAAATAGAAGAGACTCTGAATTGCCAGTCACTCTGTTAAACTGCATCTCTTTCTTCTCGATTTTTGTAAAGTAAACGTATTTTGTCCACCGTTTTTCTCTCCCCCCCCCAACCCAAAGCTCGTTCTGACTGTAACCTATGTTTATGTTCTTCACATCTAACGCACAATAACTGGTCACCTTCCAAGTTGCAGTCATAATTTAATAACTCTTGTTTATAACGTTACCTGCGATTTTTCCTTCAAAGACATGAAAGTTACCGCCTGAAGTGCTTTTCAAGCCTTCTGCTATGTGTTGCAGTGCGTAAACAACAAATAGACTAGAATTACCATAAACCAGACAAACATAGAACACATCGACCCACACAGATAGACATATCTGAATACCACCACTCATTGTTACAGCACAATACCAACACGTGGCGATAGCACCACGCAGTCGTCAGCTCCTGAAGATGGGCACATGCTTGCCCGAAACATGTTGAGCAACTTGTAAAGGATAAATAAAGGATAACACAAAAGTGACATCTAGTTGGTTTCTTTTCCATAATAAATTGACACTTATCCAATGCAATTGCCGGAAATATTTTTACTTGACGCCCATTCAATCCCCCCCCCCTCCCCCCACACACACACAGCGTGACAGTGTTGTTTGGAGCAAAGTGTGACAGAAAACCCCATAATTTACATGGCAGGATGCAGCTAATGTATGTAGTCACATTTACAGCCAAGTCCTCTGAACCAAATTTTTATGACGAACATAAATGTCATTCCTTATTCGATCCACCAAATGTCAAAGTTAACTTTCATTGACCTGGTACATTCTGACGTGACCTTGCGCACTGATAAATTCTTACAATAAAACCAACTAAATGCACTAATTTTTCAAATTTATTTTTGGAATAAAACTCTACATGTTTCGGACAATTCCTCTGTCCATCATCAGCAGTTTTTCACTGTACACACAGCAATGGTGTATGTCATATAGCTTGCGAGCAGGATCAGGACTTTCCATCCTGATCCTGATCCTTATTGTAAGCCTGGAGTAGGCCTTGTTTAGAAATATAATGATTACACTAAGAACTAATTGGGGAACGCGGTGGAGAAATTGGTTGAGGCACAGCACTACAAGCCGGAAGGTCGCGGGTTCGATTCCCGATGGTATCATTGAAATTTTTCATTGACATAATTTTTCCGACCGCACAATGGCCCTGGAGTTGACTTAGCCTCATCCTCCTTAAACCCTCAGGGCCTGTCCAGGCCTGAATAAGGATATTATTTTACCTCTTACTGCGAATTAACCTTTAGACGCCTAATGTCAACTATAGTGGTCGTACCGCACCGCTAACCTCTAAAGTTGCATTTTATATATTCATTCAACAAATACAGGTACTGAATATTTTAAACACGGTATATACTCTCCGTTTTTTTCTCTTCAAAATGCAGTTTGTTTCATAATTCTAACGTATTTGGTTCCTGTATTATTCATATTTTATACACAGGGTGTGCTAAAATTTAAAAAATTATTCTAACGTTTTTGGTTCCTGTATTATTCATATTTTATATACAGGTTGTGCTAAAATTAAAAAAAATTCTAACGTATTTGGTTCCTGTATTAATCACATTTTATATATACAGGGTGTGCTAAAATTAAAAAAATAATTCCGGCTCCAAAAGGTTAAGTGTACTATTGACTATAATATGCATTAATAATAATAATGCAATAATTAATAATTATTATGGAAGGCTCCAATAACTTATTTCCCTCTTCAACATTCCCATGGGCATGCGAAATAATTTTTTTTTTCCAAACATGTAGACTGGTTGATCTCGAGCTCTCGGAAATGTTGGCCAGCCCTGTTCTAGGATTTACCGAAATTATTTTCTCCATGAGCTGACTCATCTGCCCGTTTGGCTTCTGTTCGGGCAGCTTTTGTTATGTTGAACACAAAATGTCTGCACTTCTTCAGTCTGGTGCAATATATCTTCATTGGTGATGTCAAAGTGACCAGTTGCACTGTGTTTCTGTTTCATGTCCTTCCTGTTGCTCCTAATAACATCAGCCTGTGTGCTGGGTGAGTGTGCACATAGCCTGAAGTTGCTGTGAAGTGTACCGTTCTGTGTATTGCTCAGTTGTGTCCGCTGGACATATGCCATGTCGGGAATTCGCCTAAAGCCACTTATTCCTTCTGTTTATTCCACAATTTCCGATCTATACCGGCACTGTAATATTTCTTATATCTTTACTTATAAAAATATTCGATATTTTCACAGAAGCGAAAAATCCATCATTTATGTAGAATTTGACGTTTTGCTGACCGTGCATCTCAGTATAATCTTAGTAATTAACCAACTTAATGCACAAATTCTTGTTTTGTAATAAGTTTATTATATGCCTCTACATGTTTCGAGCACTATGTGCTCATCATCAGGAGGTCAAAATTGCATTATACAGCATCTGGTATCATCACACCCTGTAGGTGGCCGTCAGGTGCACAGGTCGAGAGAGGACTGTGCACCGGACGGCCACCTACAGGGTGTGATGATACCAGATGCTGTATAATAAAATTTTGACCTCTTGATGATGAGCACAACAGTGATCGAAACATGTAGAGGCATATAATAAACTTAATATATAAAAACCAAAGTTTGTGTATTAAGTTGGTTAATTACTAACATTTATGTAGATATTGCATTGTGTTGGTCCCTCGTCACACATTCGCAAGACTTTATATGTCTGTTCGTATGAAGTAGAAGAAAACATAAAATATATTATAATGTGCGCTACATTAGCTAACAGTCGACGAGCTGCACACAAAACAATTTGTGGTGGATGATGGACACGTTCATTTTGCTGACGTAACGGATTTAAATTGTCGGAGAAGAAGACAGAATTAATTTGAATTTTGACTCTTTTATAAACATGTGACACCAGATGATAAATTATGTCTAAATGTAGACCCTGAATTGCGGAACAAATATAGAATATTGTTTCAGTCCTGCAATACATTAATAATATTTGTAGCCCGGTATGTATATTTGAATCCACTACACGTGTCGTTATATGACGTCATCTATAGTCTTTTATGTTTTTCAACGGAAAAACCACAAAAAAAAAATGTGAATTATTAACAATTTGAACACTGATGTGGATGTGGATTGTGTTATTGCTCCACAGAGCGCAGTCTGTGTCTTCATTCTAAAAATCGATCATTGAGGGCTGTAAATTATCCCCAGGCATGTCATAATGGCGTATGGGAAAGTGAAGGCATAGCTCAATTTATTCTCTAACTGCGCATTAGATGGAGGTGGGTGACAGCTTCAATCTTTGGCCGTTCTACTCCTAGAGAAAGAGTCGTTCGTAACTTTCAATCCCTGAACTGAAAAGAAAAAAAAATCTTTAACGTTCAATGTTAATAAAAATCCAACCAGATGCAACAGTATGTAGACATTTATTTACTGCAAAGTCACTCTACATGTTTCGGGTGTCACAGCACTCATCATCAGGAGTACTAAAAACTGTAACCGCAACCTCCGGTACAGGTCATAATACTGGTACAGCTACTTCCCTCC
>Ga0131853_10023757_pt1 | contig 11066 bp, 9 predicted proteins | sample TergutLab28metaG_FD_92764 | JGI IMG/M metagenome (GOLD analysis project Ga0131853, IMG submission 92764) | Labiotermes labralis P1 segment gut microbial communities from Petit-Saut dam, French Guiana - Lab288 P1 (version 2) (version 2) | ecosystem: Host-associated > Arthropoda: Insects >...
CGACCGCTGGGTCGACGAGCCATGTCACGTTCAGGCTCCCCGAGCCGAAGCTGACGACCCGAGCGAGCTGGCCGGTGGTGAGGTCCGCGGTCCACCCAGCGACGTCGGCGATGCTGCCGTCCGGTGCAAGCCGCACCAGACGTCGCACTGGAAGCAGGAGCGAGACCTTCGCCGGGGTGGCGTTCTTCTTCTTCGGCAGCAGCGGCAGGAAGGTGCGCGCCCGGCCGTCGGCGGTGGAGTCGCGGCCGTTCTGGTTCGTGCCGAGGGCGTGTACGCCGAACCAGTAGACGCCGGGCTCGGTGATCGCCTGCGCCACATCGGTGTACGGGTCGTTGTAGACGAGCTGGTTCCGCGGAATCGTGATGGAGTACGTCGCGCTCTGGCCGGGCGCGAGGTTGCCCACGTCGTCGCTCACCGAAGTGATGCGGCTGCCGACCGGGACGGTCGGGTCGGACGTCACGGCCTGGGCGAGCTGGGACGAGGTGGTCATCGGCGTTCCGCTGATGAACGGGTAGATCTGGACGTCGCTCCACGTCGCAGTGTCGTCGTTCGTCACGGTGCCGGAGATCCGGACCTTGCCGTGCTGCGGGATCGCGCCGGGGCTGAGCCGGTCGATGGTGAGCGCCAGTGGCGTCGCCTCGGTGGCGGGAATGGAACTCGAGTTGGAGGTGGCCTTGTAGGTGGCTCCGGACCCGTCGTCGGCGTGCGCCGAGAGGGGCGAGAGCACCGCGATCGCGGTCAGTGCTGCGAGGGCGCGCAACAGCAGACCGGGACGAGGCATGCGGTCGAGGATATCGGCCGGGTGCGGAGCGCTTTCGGGGGCGCGCCCCGAGGCCGGGCTCGGGCGTGAGATGGACCTCAGGATCGGGGGTCGGAGCGAGGTGTGTTCCGGCGATGGGCATCGGTGCCGCACCGGCCACTAGAATTCCGGCCCGTGTCCGCGCTGCCTCCCATTCCCGTCGCCGAGCTGCAGCGACAGGCGACGGCCGAGCTCGACAGGATCGGGACGGTCATCGACGCTCTCGGCGAGCTCTTCGCGGCCGAAGGCTTCGAGTTGGCGCTGGTCGGCGGCCCCGTGCGCGATGCGATGCTCGGCCGCCCGCACCATGACCTGGACTTCACCACCTCGGCGCGGCCGGACGAGACCGAACGGCTGCTGCGACGGTGGGCGGGCCACAACACCTGGGACATGGGCCGCCAGTTCGGCACCATCGGCGTGATGAAGGGACCGTGGCAGGTCGAGGTCACGACGTACCGGTCTGAGACCTACGACCCCACCTCGCGCAAGCCCGACGTCGACTTCGGCGACACCCTGGCTGGCGACCTCGGGCGCCGGGACTTCACCGTCAACGCGATGGCGGTCTCGCTGCCCGGCCGCCAGGTGGTCGACCTGTACGGCGGCGTGGTCGATCTCGCGCAGCGGGTGCTACGCACACCGGGCACTCCCGAGGCCAGCTTCAGCGACGACCCGCTGCGGATGATGCGGGCCGCGCGGTTCGCCGCCCAGCTCGGCTTCTCGGTCGCCCCGGAGGTCGTCACTGCGATGACCGAGATGGCCGACCGGATCGAGATCATCAGCGCCGAACGCGTCCGCGACGAGCTGGTCAAGCTCGTCACCGCGCCGTACCCGGTCCTCGGGCTTCGCCTGCTCGTCGACACCGGGCTGGCCGACCGGGTCCTGCCCGAGCTGCCGGCGTTGCGGCTGACCGCCGACGAGCACAACCGGCACAAGGATGTCTACGAGCACACCTTGACCGTGCTCGAGCAGACGATCGCCCAGGAGGGACGGCTGGGATCGGGCCCGGACTTCGTAGTGCGGTTCGCCGCGCTGATGCACGACGTCGGCAAGCCGAGGACCAGGCGCTTCCACGACGACGGCACCGTCAGCTTCCACCACCACGACGTCGTGGGGGCCAAGCTGGTGCGCAAGCGGATGAAGGCCCTGCGGTTCTCCAACGACGAGATCGACGCGGTCGCCGCCCTGGTCGAACTGCATCTGCGCTTCCACGGCTACGGCACCGGCGAGTGGACCGACTCGGCGGTGCGGCGTTACGTCCGCGACGCCGGGGACCAGCTCGACCGGCTGCACATCCTCACCCGTGCCGACTGCACCACGCGCAACCGGCGCAAGGCCGAACGGCTCGCTCGCACCTACGACGCCCTCGAGGAGCGGATCCATCGGCTCTCCGAGGAGGAGGAGCTGGCGTCCATGCGCCCGGCGCTCGACGGCAACCAGATCATGACGGTCCTCGGGCTGAGGCCCGGACGCGAGGTCGGCGAGGCCTATCGCTTCCTGCTCGAGCTGCGGATGGACGAGGGTGTGCTGAGCGAGGACGACGCCGAGGCGCGCCTGCGGGCGTGGTGGGCCGCTCGCCCCACGTCGTACTGACCAGTAGGTTTGCGGCATGACTGATGCATCCACCCAGGCGGCCGCTGCCGCCACCGGCACGGAGTTGAAGGCCACCCTCAGCATCGCCGCGTCCCCTGCGCAGGTCTGGGCCCTGGTCAGCGACCTGAAGCGGATGGGGGAGTGGTCGCCTCAGGTGGTGCGCACCCTCGTCATTCCGGAGCCCGTGCGGGCGGGCAGCCGGATGTTCAACCTGAACAGGCAGGGCTGGAAGTTCTGGCCCACCAGGGCCAAGGTCGTGCGCTTCGAGCCGCACCGCGACATCGCGTTCCGCATCAACGAGAACCACACCGTCTGGTCGTTCCAGCTCGAGGAGCTCGAGGGCGGCACGCTGCTCACCCACCGCCGGGAGACTCCGGAGGGGATCACCCGCGTCTCCAACGCCCTGGTCAGCCTGATCCTGGGCGGCCAGGAACGGTTCGTGCCCCGGCTGCTGGAGGGGATGAGCCAGACCCTGGAGCGGATCAAGGCCGAGCTCGAGCGCTGAGCCGAATCGGGGGTTGAGGCCCCGCGGATCGGGGGTTGGGGCCCACCGAGTCGGGGGTTGGGGCCCACCGAGTCGGGGGTTGAGGCCCCGCGGATCGGGGGTTGGGGCCCCGCGGATCGGGGGTTGGGGCCCACCGGATCGGGGGTTGAGGCCCCGCGAATCGGTACTTCTGGCCGGGAGTGGACTGGCCACAACTACGGGTTCGACGGGCCTCAACCCCCGATTCGGCGGTTACTCGCCGGCTTCCAGGGCGTCGGCGAACGCGCAGAAGGTGTCGTAGGCGCGAGCACCGTGGATGGTGGCGGGGCCGCCGTGCATGAGGAAGGTGACGCCGATCGCCTCGGCCGCCTCCTGGCGCGTCGCGCCGGCTCGTGCCGCGGCCTGGCCGTGGGAGGCGATGCACCCGTCGCAGCCCTCGACGACGCCGATGGCGAGTGCGATCAGTTCCTTCGACCTGCGGTCGAGCGCTCCGTCGGCGAAAGCCGCCTTCGAGAGTTCGCCGAAGCCGCGGTAGACGTCGGGGATGGCGCGGCGCAGGTTGCGGTGCAGCGGCGTGAGCTCCGCCAGAACGTCCTTGCCATGGGTGTGATCGGTCATGGGTCTGCCTCCTCATATCCCCCCGGGGGGTTGTCGGGTACGACCGTAACATAACCCCCCGGGGGGATGTAGAATCGACGGCGAGACCAGAACCACGAGGAGACTCCATGTCCGACTACACGATGAGCGAGACCTGCCGTGCGCCGAACGCCGACGTGCTCGCCCACGTCCGCGCCGCGCTCGCCGGCGCCGGCTTCGGCATCATCACCGAGATCGACCTGCAGGCCACCCTGGCCGCGAAGCTGGGCGTCGAGGTGCCCGCCCAGGTGATCCTCGGAGCGTGCAATCCCACATTCGCGCACCGCGCGATCACGATCGAGCCGTCAGTCGCGGCGCTGTTGCCGTGCAACGTCGTGGTCCGTTCGGTCGACGGCGAGACCACCCGCGTGGAGGCCTTCGATCCGGCGGCGATGGCGAAGATCGCTGGAGAGTCCGACGAGCTCGAGGCCGTCGTCGGCGACGTACGCCACCAGTTGCGCTTGGCCCTCGACACCGTCGCCGAGGCTCTGGCCTGACCTGCGCCTGTACGCGGCCCGAAATGAGTTGTGGCCCGCGCGTCTGCGCGGGCCACAACTACTGGTTCGAGGGGCCGAAACCCCCGACTCGAGGGGCCGAAACCCCCGATTCGGCGATTATTCGCCGGAGATGAACTTCTCGAGGAGCGCGCGGCCCTCGGTGTCCTCGATCTGCACCGGCGGGCTCTTCATGAGGTACGCCGAGGCGGGGATGATCGGGCCGCCGATGCCGCGGTCCTTGGCGATCTTCGCCGCACGGACGGCGTCGATGATGATGCCGGCGCTGTTCGGGGAGTCCCAGACCTCGAGCTTGTACTCGAGGTTCAGCGGGACGTCGCCGAAGGCGCGACCCTCGAGGCGCACGTAGGCCCACTTGCGGTCGTCGAGCCACGCCACGTAGTCGGACGGGCCGATGTGGACGTTCTTGTCGTCGACCTTGCCGGACAGCGAACCGTGCAGGTTCGACGTAACGGCCTGGGTCTTGGAGACCTTCTTGGACTCAAGACGCTCGCGCTCGAGCATGTTCTTGAAGTCCATGTTGCCGCCGACGTTGAGCTGGTAGGTGCGGTCGAGGGCCACGCCGCGGTCCTCGAACAGCTTCGCCATGACGCGGTGCGTGATGGTGGCGCCGACCTGGCTCTTGATGTCGTCCCCGACGATCGGGACGCCGGCGTCCTCGAACTTCTTCGCCCAGACCGGGTCGGAGGCGATGAAGACGGGGAGCGCGTTGACGAAGGCCACGCCGGCGTCGATGGCGCACTGGGCGTAGAACTTGTCCGCCTGCTCGGAGCCCACCGGGAGGTAGGAGACGAGGACGTCGACCTGGGCGTCCTTGAGCACCTTGACGACGTCGACCGGCTCGGCGGCCGACTCCTCGATGGTGAGCTTGTAGTACTTGCCGAGGCCGTCGAGCGTCGGGCCACGCTGGACCTCAACGTGCTTGAACGGCACGTCGGCGATCTTGATGGTGTTGTTCTCCGAGGCGTTGATGGCCTCGGAGAGGTCCTTGCCGACCTTCTTGTCGTCGACATCGAACGCGGCGACGAACTCCACGTCGGAGACGTGGTACTCGCCGAACTTGACGTGCATGAGACCCGGGACGGTGCCCGACGGGTCGGCGTCCTTGTAGTACTCAACACCCTGCACGAGGGAGCTGGCACAGTTGCCAACACCCACGATTGCTACGCGAACCGAACCCATCAGGGCTCCTTCCTCTCTGCCATGGTCACTTCCGTGCCGATGCCGTGGTCGCCGGCGGCCTGCGGTGCAGGCTCACGCGGCGCGGGGTTTCTCTCGGCGTCGATGAGGTCCGACAGCCATCGGACCTCTCTCTCGACCGACTCGACGCCGTGGCGCTGAAGCTCACGGGCATAGGAGTCGACTTCCTTCTGGGTCATCGCGAGCTCGCGCTGCACCCGGTCGAGTCGCTCCTGGAGGCGGCTGCGACGTCCCTCGAGGACGCGCAGTCGGATCTCCATGTCGGTGCGCCCGAAAAAGGCGAACCTGATGTCGAAGTTGTCGTCTTCCCAGGCCGTGGGACCGACCTCGGCCATGAGCTCGTTGAACTCATCCAGGCCGGACTCGGTGAGCTGGTAGACGATCCGCGGACGCCGGCTGAGCGGCGCTCGCGACTCGGTGAACTCCTCGATGAGGTGCGCCTTGAGCATCTTCTTCAGCGTGGGATAGAGGCTGCCGTAGGACAGCACCCGGCCCCAGCCGAGCATCAGGTTGAGCCGCTTGCGCAACTCGTAGCCGTGCATGGGACCCTCGTGCAACAGCCCGAGGACTGCCAGCTCGATGGTCTCTGCGCGACGTGCCATGCAATACATCGTAGCGATATATCCGCCAGTTGCGAAGACGCGGTACATCGCGAGTTTCCGTCGTACTCATCAGTCTGTGCCTCCGACGGGGGCCGTTCCGACGATCAGGTATCGCTTAGAACTAGTGCGTACTCTGTCTTGGACCTCGATCGAGGAGGAGTACTAGCACGTGAGCCACCCCACTGGCCGACCCAACCCGCCATCGCCCCGCAAGCCCCCTGCTGGCGGCGCACCTCGGCGACCCGCCGGACCCCGACCCTCGGACGGCGCGACCCCTGGTGCGAAGGGATCGACCGCCGGTCGAACCCCGCGTCCGGGAGGCCGTGGCCCCGGCCGTCCCTCCGCCCGCACTGGCAACAGGGGCAGGTTCCCGCAGGGCTGGAAGGGGTGGATGTTCCTCGCGCTCAAGTCGGCGCTCGCCTGCTTCCTGGTCCTGGTGCTGATCGGTGTCGGCGCGTTCATCTACCTGTACAAGACGGTGGGCGTTCCCGACCCGAACCGGTCCTTCCAGACCCAGACGAGCTACATCTACTACTCCGACGGCAAGTCGGAGCTGGGGTCGTTCGCCGAGCAGAACCGCACCTCGATCGGCTTCAACCAGATGCCGAACGACATCAAGAACGCCGTCGTCGCCGCGGAGGACCGCACGTTCTGGACCAACAACGGCATCAACCCCCGAAGCATCCTGCGCGCCGCGTTCTCGGACGCGAGCGGCGGCTCCACCCAGGGTGCGTCGACGATCACCCAGCAGTACGTCAAGGTGCTCTATCTCAACCAGGAGCGCTCCATCAGCCGCAAGCTGAAGGAGGCGATCATCTCGCTGAAGATCCAGCGCACGATGTCCAAGCCGAGGATCCTGCAGGGCTACCTCAACACCATCTACTTCGGTCGAGGTGCCTACGGCATCGAGGCGGCCGCCGAGGCGTACTTCGGTGTTCACGCACACGACCTGAACCTCAAGCAGTCCGCGGTGCTCGCCTCCGTGCTCAACGACCCCTACGGCCTCGACCCGGCGAACGGCAAGCAGGCGGAGGCCGCGCTGAAGGCCCGCTATGACTACGTCCTGTCCGGGATGGTCACGATGGGCAAGCTCACCGCGGCGCAGGCGGCGAAGGCGGAGCGATCGCTGCCGGCCTTCCCGAAGATGCAGACCAGCAACCAGTACGGCGGCCAGAAGGGCCACGCGCTGACGCTGGTCAGGAACGAGCTGACCGCGCTGGGCTTCACCCCGCAGCAGATCGAGGGCGGCGGGCTGCGCGTCACGACCACGCTGACGCAGAAGGACATGGCCGCGGCCAAGGACGGCGTTCTCCAGATCCGTCAGCAGGGCACGCCCGACGGCGCTGGCCCCGCGCTCAACTCGATCAAGCCGCCGCTGGACGCGCAGGGCAAGAAGCAGCCGTCGTTCAGCGACAAGAACCTCCACATCGCTGTCGCCGAGGTCGAGCCCGGCACCGGCGCACTGCGCGGCTTCTACGGCGGCCAGGACTACCTGCAGTCCGAGACGAACTGGGCGGTCGCCGGCGGCATGGTCGGCTCGACGATGAAGCCGGTCACGCTCGCGACGGCCCTGGAGTCCGGCTTCTCACTGAAGTCGACCTTCCAGGGCTCCAGCCCGTACCGGTTCCCGGACGGCGAGACCGTCGCCAACGAGGGTCAGACCGCCGCCCAGCCGTACGGCGAGTCCTACGGCCCGCACGTCACCGCGACGTACGCGCTGCAGCAGTCGATCAACACGGCGTTCATCGACATGACCCAGTCCATCCCCAACGGCCCGCAGAAGATCTACGACAACGCGATCAAGATGGGCATCGCGCCCAACCCGCAGTTCACGAAGATCCCGAAGAGCAACAAGCCGCACCTCCCGGTGGGCATCCCGTCCACGACGAGGGACCTCGAGCCCACGGACCCGCGCATCACGCTCGGCAAGGCCTACATCAGCCCGATCAACATGGCCAACACCTACGCGACCATCGCCGACGGCGGCCAGCGCGCCACCGTGCACGTGGTGGACAAGGTGACCGACTCCTCGGGCAAGGTGCTCTACCAGTTCCAGAACGCGACCTCGCAGGCCATCCCGCAGGACGTCTCCGACGACGTCTCGTACGCGCTGCAGCAGACCGCGTCCGGCGGCACCGGTGAGGCCAACGCCAGCCCGGCCGCGCTCGGCCGCCCCGACGGGGGCAAGACGGGTACGGCGACCGCCCAGGACACCTCGGGGCACGAGTACGTCTCCTCGGCCTGGTACGTCGGCATCACCCCGCAGCTCTCCACGGCGGTGATGTTCACCCGCGGCAACGGCAACGGCTCGCTCCAGGGCTGGCTGCCGACGTTCTTCGGCGCGGAGTACCCCGCCTCGACGTGGACCGCGGTGATGAAGCGGGCGCTCGTCGGGGTGCCGATCCAGCAGTTCCCGCCGCCGGCCAACGTCACCGGGGTCCCGCCGACCAGCGGACACCAGCCGCTGCCGACGTACACGCCGCCGCCCCCGCCGCCGAAGAAGACCCACACCGCGGCCCCGCCGACGTCGTCCGCGCCGCCTTCGCCGACTCGGACCGCGCAGCCGACGCCGACGCCGACCCCCACTCCGTCGTCGAGCGCGCCGGCTCCCACTCCGACGCCGACCTGTGGGACGTTGGGCACCGGACCGTGTCCACCACCGCCACCCAGCGCGAGCGCGGGCGGCAACGGCAAGGGCAACGGCGCCACCAAGCGACCAGGAGGATGACCCTCAGATGACCCACGCCCCGGCGCGCGAGGACCCCGTCGTCGCTGCCGTCAGCGAGGTGATCGGCGGACCCGTCGGTGACCACGCGCGCCCGGGGCGCCGCTGGTGGCGCCCGGTCGCGGTGCTGATGGTGCTGGCGGCGGTGGTCTTCTCGCTGGGGATGGTGAAGACGACGCCGTGCTACCAGCAGACCTGGACCGGCAACACCACCTACCAGAACTTCTGCTACTCCGACCTGCCCTACCTCTACACCGCCCGCGGGTTCGCCGAGCACAACTGGCCCTACACCGCCGACCCGGCGGTCCGCGCGCGCTACCCGGACGTGATGGAGTACCCGGTCGGGATCTCCTACTGGGCGTGGGGCGCCTCCTGGGTCACCCGGTGGCTGGTCGGGTCGCCGGATCTCTCGCAGCGCTACCAGACACCGGTCGGTGACCTATGGAATGCGCCGGGGGTGATGAAGGAGGTTCGGGTCTTCTTCGTCGTCAACGCGGTCGGCTTCGCCATCGTCGTGATCATCGCCGCGGGGCTCCTCGCGGGCGCCGCGCGTCGCCGGCCGTGGGACGCCGCCGCCTTCGCCCTCTCGCCGGTGCTCCTGATGAGCGGCCTGGTCAACTGGGACCTGTTGGCGGTCGGGTTCGTCGCCGGTGCGCTCTACGCGTGGTCCCGCGGACGGCCGATGCTCACCGGGCTCCTGATCGGGCTCGGCACGGCCACGAAGCTCTATCCGCTCTTCCTGCTCGGCGGTCTGCTGGTCATCTGTCTGCGTCGTCGCAGGATCTCGGACTTCCTCGCCGCCACCGCAGCGGCGCTGCTGGCATGGGTGGTGGCCAACCTGCCGGCGTACGTCACGGGTCCGGAGCAGTGGAAGGTCTTCTGGACCTTCAACTCCAACCGCGCAGCCGACCTCGGCTCACCGTGGCTTGCCCTGCAGCAGATGACCAACCACACGTTCTCAGCCCACGCGATCAACGACGCCTCGTGGCTCTTCTTCTCCGCGTGGTGCCTGGGCGTGCTCATCATCGGCCTGCGCGCGCCCGCGACCCCCCGCTTCGCCCAGCTCGGCTTCCTGCTGGTCGCGGGATTCCTGCTGGTCAACAAGGTCTATTCGCCGCAGTACGTGCTGTGGCTGCTGCCTCTCGCCGTGCTGGCGCGGCCGCGCTGGCGCGACCAGCTGATCTGGCAGGGGGCGGAGCTGGCCTACTTCTGCGCGGTGTGGTGGTACCTCGCGGACAAGCTCCAGGCGGGTGACGGCACCTCACCGTTCTACTGGATCTCGATCGCCGTCCGGATGGCCGGTCAGATCTACCTCGTGGTGATGGTCGTGCGCGACATGTACCGGCCATGGGCCGACCCGGTCAGATCGGCGACGTACCACGCTCCCGAGCCGACCGAGGCGAGCGCGCAGCCGGCCCTCGGCTGATCAGCTGACGACGATCTCGTCGAAGGTCGCGGTCGTGAAACGGACCCGCACCTCCAGCTCGTCGCCGACGGCGGGCGGTCGCGCGCCGTGGGGGAGGAGCAGCATGGATGCCTGCATGTGCGGCGGCTCGGCGAAGATCAGCTGGTGCCCTTCGTGCACGTACGGCGAGCGGCTCATGCCGACGGCCTCCAGCGAACCGCGCGCGACCGAGACGGCCCGGCCCCGCAGGCCCGAGTCACCGGACGGTGAGGCCATCCCGACACCGTGCGAGGTGCCACCGGAGGCGACGATCAGGTGACCGGAGCGGTGCATGGTGCGGCCCCGGTAGCCGTACTCGTCGCCGCGGCCGAGCTCGTGGACGTCCTGGACGGTCGCCGTGACCCGGAGCGCCCGGCGATCGCCGTGCCACAGCGACGTGCCGACTCGCGGGCGGATGACGAGGTCGGCGTACCGGGTGCGCAGCTCCTCGAGCTCGGACGGCGTCAGGTGCGAGACCCAGACCGTGCTCTCCTCCGCGCCGACCACATCCGACATCAGCCGGGTGGTCTCGGCCAGGTTGCCGCCACCCAACGGCAGGTGCACCGCGACGCCCTCCACACGGGCCCGGCCTCGGGCCGAGGCCACGGCCGACCACAGCTCGGGGGCGGTCATGCCGTGACGGCGCATCGACGTCATCCGCTCCAGCACCATCCGCGCCCCCGGCTGCCGGGCCAGCAGCGGGCGGACGTCCTCGGCCCGCGAGACGGTGTGGATGACCCGGTCGGTGAGGGCCGCGTCGAGCGGGGGCTGATAGGGACGCCACGGTGTGAGCACCAGGATCGAGCCGTCGAACCGCGTGGCCACCTCGGGGATATCGGCCAGGGTGCCGACCGCGAGGACGTCGGCGCCTAGCCACGTCGCGCGCCGCGCCAGCCTGCCCAGACCCAACCCGTAGCCGTTCCCCTTGGCCACCGGCACGAGGCCCGGCGTGCGGTCGGCCACGGCCCGTATGTTCTCGCGCCACAGGTCGCCGTCGACGAGGAGCCTGAACATCAGTGCCCCCTTCCGGCGGACCGACGGCGCATGTAGAGGTCGAACGCCTTGTAGATC
>Ga0131853_10023758_pt1 | contig 11066 bp, 4 predicted proteins | sample TergutLab28metaG_FD_92764 | JGI IMG/M metagenome (GOLD analysis project Ga0131853, IMG submission 92764) | Labiotermes labralis P1 segment gut microbial communities from Petit-Saut dam, French Guiana - Lab288 P1 (version 2) (version 2) | ecosystem: Host-associated > Arthropoda: Insects >...
GACCACGTGACACCCCTCTATCCGCAAAAGTTGGCACTAACTTCGCCGACCGGCGGCGGCCGCTCTGTCGGTATAGTTCGCGTGCGGACTAAGGCCACGGAGTTTAGTTTAGTTTAGTTAGGTCTTCTGTGACTGTCAGTATGTTTTCACAGCACAATTCTTATGGAAAAACAAACGGCTAAAATATTACATATAATTACGCGTTCATTTATATGTGTTTCATTCTATGCATTGTATTTCACATTGTTTTCCCTGAAGTCGTTCTAACAACCTAAAAGGCTAAGCACGCCAGCAGTACAGTCCAGTTGAAATGTGATGGCGCACGGTGACTCACAGGAGGGGAAGTGATGGGGAAGCTGAAGAATGGAGTGGGTAGCCAGTACCCTTCACACTACCTCGGAACATTGGTGTATCCAGCTTTACTACCGCTGATGCGCACAACTCGGCTGCCAGTAGTCGACTGAACTGAAGCCCCCGCCGATTTAAATGGACTCGTCCGTTTTGCCGAAAGACGAAATCTGGTTTCTGCGCTTGTGCCATCACATTTCAAAGGCAGTCTACCAAGTTTAAAAGCCCTGCCAGTTTCTTGTACCCTCAGTAATATTATTCAAATGCACACCCTCCCATTCTTCTTCCTGAACGTCTGTTTTCATATTGTCCCCCTATTTACGCCCAGGTCTTTCAAGTGTATTCTCTCCTGCAGGTTTTCCAGCCATTAACATATATGCATTTCCTGTAGTGAAGCATGTACCACAGGAAATATATTCCGGAAGGCGAGGGGTTGGTATGGCGTGTGGGAGGTAATGTGCCTTTACCTTATTTAACGTCTGAACTCAATAAATACAGACCCTTACTGTACCGCCAACATCCCGCCTCTCCTCGTACATGTTCATAGCATGCCCCAGCGTTGAAGTCACCTACTTACCACCGCTTCTACAATTTTGAGTGGGATTATGTCAGTAGCGGTAAAGTTATCCCTGTGCCTGATTACGTTCCACGACATGAAGTTCTAAGAGGAGAAGGTATAGCTTCGTGCATTCTTAAGCTTGGTACTAGATAGCAGTAAGTGGTCAGTTTCAAGCCCCGATCGTCTTACCCCCCCCCTAAAAATGAGTTCCCGTTGTGTATAGAATTAAGGCTGAACAGTAGTAAAATGTCTCCGTCTTTGGGATGTGGCAATGCCATGCTGAGGATCGAAAATAAAATCCTTAATAAAAAAAACTTCACTCGAAGTGCCTGCATTAAACAATGTTTGTTTAATAGATGTACGCAGCTTCAGAATTCCTAAACTCTGCTCTCAGCTGTCGATTCTGTTGCTCAGCAGTACACATTTGTACAGCCATCCTATTGTCTTGCTCCAGTTGTGGACAGTTGTAAGTTTAGTGTCTTCTGGGATGTGACCCCGTGTTGTTTTTGTGGATATGTAGCAACTTTTCGAAGGAATGTACCACATGCACTTTCGGTGTCTTTCGGAGTCCACACAGTTACATACCAAAATGCGGTAGTCTTAATTAGTTAATTTGTTCATCAAGCTTCTTCCACTGTCGGCAGGTTGCTGCTGCACTTTGCAATTGCCTTCGTTCACATAAAGGCGGCTTCAAATGTCCGTACAGTTTTCGCTCATTTCCGCGATCTCACCTTGCACGGTGTGCCTCAAGACGCACTCCGAACACGGTCTCCAACATCACCCGCCACCCCAACACCGGATATCATCCCTTCTTCCGCTCAACGTCACCACACCCGTCCGTTCTTCATCTTCAACCCCCATCCATACGCAACTCTCTTGCGCGCTGAACCCTCTACTTGATGTTCAAACCTGCCCCTTACCTTTCATCCCTTAACCAAGCTGACAGCTAGGCTCAAGGGCTCACATACACACAGGACGAGGAGTCCATTATTAATGACTTGGGGGAGGGGGTTGTTGCGTAGCAGGGTGGCAAGACAATGGCCGCCGAGTCAAACATCTCTCCCCCCTCACCCCGCCAACTCCCTCTTAAGCGCTTCTGCTTTATTTCTTTCGCTTTTTATTTCTTTTATGGAGACATTAAGTTGGTTCTAATTGTCAAATACGGGATTCATATAAATGTCGTGTTAGTGAAAGGTAGTGCCAAGAGGGGAAAACAGATTCTGGTTTGCACTTCGGCACCTGCTGGTAGCCTGGCATAGAAGACCGAAAGAATGGAGATTGTAAATCCTGTGATGTGTTTATTGCTTTACAGGATTCTAATGTTATTAGAAAGAGTGATTAAAATAGCCCCAGTTTGTTGTGAGAGAAATACAGAAGTTGCAGAACTGTTAAATTTATGATTATAGCAGAGAAATAAAACTAGCATTGTCTCAAAAGAACAGTCGTCTGGGGTATAACAATGTGTAGTTTGGAGACACTGAAAATGTAGGCAAAAATTTATCCGAAAAGTATGTACTGTTTCTTTTAAAAAAAATGCATCTTATCACGTACCAGAAGACGATAATGTAGAACTTCTAGCTGTGAGAATCTCAAATCTCAAGTTTCACAATTACTTTGTGTTTAGCCGAAAGGAATTCCTAGAACTGTCACTAATACGAATACGGAGCACGTGGTGGCGCATTTGGTTGAGGACGTGCGCTACAAGGCGGAAGGTCGTGGGTTCGATTCTCGATTGAGCCATAATCTTTCCGAACGCAGTGTGGCCCTGACGTCGACTACGCCTCTAACAGAAATGAGTACCAGCAATATTTCCTGACAGGTAACGGCGACCGGTACGTGCCGAGTGTCTTAAATTCCTGAAGCTTTAACCTTTTGGAAACTTTTAAGATCTGTCCAGGACTGTACAGGAATTGCTTTACATTTACCACTACTACGAATAATAATAATAAAACATAGAAGCGTCGAACAAATGGCTGACAAACGCGGATTTGTTCGCCGAAACAGAGGGCTTTTTAACAGCAATACAGGACCAAGTCATACTAACAAGAAACTACAAGAAATATGTTTTGAAGCAGCCAGACACTGATGAGCTGTGCAGAAGATGTGGAAAAGAATTGGAGACAATCCAACACATTACTGCAGCATGTGAGCAACTAGCACCTACCGAGTATGTAAAGAGACGTGATGGATTAGCCAAAGTTATCCATCAGAAACTGGCAGAAGCAGCCGAATTGATTGAAGATAAAAGTTCATGTTATAAGTACACACCAGCCAATGTATTGGACAATGAAAATTTCAAACTATACTGGAATCGCAGCATACTTACGGACAACACAATAACTTTTAATCGACCTGACATAACTTTTATGAGTAAGAAAACAAAGAACACCTTTTTGATACACATAGCTGTCCCCAAATACACAAAATCTCGCCAAAACAATAACCGACAAACAAAACAAGTAACAAGAACTGGCGAATGAATTATGTGCTATGTGGAAGCAAAAGGCAGCACACGTGATCCCGATAGTAATATCATCTACGGGAGTAATTCCAAAGTCATTATCACAAAGTCTAACAAGACTTAACTTGCACCCCAATACATATATACAGCTGCAAAAATCTGTAATTCTTGGCAGATGTTCAATTGTAAGAAATTTTTTAAACTACAAATAAGACCACCGAGCTTAATCCTGTTGATTACTACATAACAGTATAGGTGAATATTTCCCAGCCAAAGCTGAGAAGCGAGAAATTCGATAATAATAATAATAATGTACGTATTTACAAATTGAATTAAAATTGAGGAAAATTTATTCCGACGAACGTTGATACATGATCCCAACACGTTACCAGCTGAGCTACCATATAGTCTACATAAGGTAGAGTTCTCTAGATATGATATTTAACATCTCAAGCCACGTAAGAAATGAAAACTGTGGGGTAGGACAGTGATCTCCTTTTGCGAAAACAAAGACACAGTTTAAAGTATACAGAACCGTAATTATTGCAGTTTTCTTTTTGGTTGTGAGGAACTTTTGGTGCCGCACAAAGGAAGGACTCGGGCCGAGCATGTTCTTGTGGAAGTGATAGAAGACGAAATTGTTTTTTCACGGGGGATTTCATGACTTATTCTACTCACCAAATATTACTTTTGTGATCAATCCAAGAGGGACGGGATGGGCAGGGCAGGTTACACGTGTGGGGGAGGAGATACATGCGCGAAATAGTTTGGTAAAACAGCCTGAACGATACTACTAGGAAGACCTAGGTACAGAAGAGAGAACAACCTAGGAAGGGATCTAAAACATTTGGAATGGGAGAGCGTGTACTGGATTCAATTGATTCTATTCAACGAATGGAGGGGGGGGGGGGCGCTGTTTTAAAAGCGATAATAAAAATTTGTTTTCCAAAAGGTGGTACAAAATTTTGGACTGACCCGAACACGATTAGCTTCTCAAAGACTCTGCTGCATGATGTTAGCTACATGTAATTTTGTTCTAGGATCAAATAGCTGCTGAAGGAGATGACGGGATGAGTTTACTTTTAAAAAAAAAAACTAACCGTAGGTAAATTTCAAGGTAAAGATACCTGTTGTGCCATGCACAGGTGCGCTAGGTGGAGATGAGTGGTCAGCCTCAAGGCCGGGCCACTTTACTTCCGGTCCCAAAAGCTGATACTCATACTTATAGCTCATAGTCTAGTCACTGTAGAAATAATATTAATATGAACTTAATGACGACAGTAGTACGTGGTAGTGAATTTCTTGATTAATTGAGCCAGTATTATTTTCTCAAGAATGACACTCTTCCATGGAGTTAGTTTGAGCGTTGAACCCCCATCAGTAACAGTATTCTACAAATATTTTGGTAATTTTGGCGGTGTAAAGTAATCTCTTAACCTGAAGTTTCAAGGTTTCTTGTCAGAAGGAAAAGAGGATAACAGAGCCGTGTATGTTTAAATCTGAGTGCAATAAACAACCCCTGTTCAGAAGAACTTCTCATGTTTTGTTGTATCCACTCTTACTGCTGTGGTAGTCCGGAGATATATGGCATCCTATGCTCTAGACATATCAAAGAAAATTGCATTTTTACCGAAAGGGCACCTAGTTGTTAAGTCACTTTGAGGGTTACTTTAGACTGGAGGAACAGGTTTTAGGGGCAGAATGGCGTGAGTTAGGAGGATATGGTGGCAAAACCCTCTCCCTGTCTTCAACAAAACACACCCCTAACTGCGAACAAGTAATAATAGGATGAACCGCAGAGGGGGATTGAGTAGTTCACGGTCGGTCATTCTGATCCCTGCTTTACACATAAAAATGCTATGTCGAATCTTTAAGCCTTGTCATCGAAAGTCTAACCTTACGTATTCATTGAAGGAAAGGTCAACTAAACTACACGAATCGCATCCCAGGGGACGGTTTTGTCGTAGTTACAGCCGTGTGAACTTGAAGTCTCACATTTTTCCAAGTTCGTATTAATTGCATGTTAAATTGTCACAGAGTGTAGTTGTAGAAGTGGATGCGGAAGTTCCGAAAGAACACACTGCCTTCTGATTGAGAATAGCTGTTTATGTAGGATGAATGTCAGTAGTTGCCTCCTGAACTGTTAACCCGATGACCGGAACAGATCAAGTGACCGAAAATTTTCAACTTTAGGCCAGCAACCTTAGTAAAAACATCATCAAGACCCTTGAGAATAGGAACATGATGATGTGTATTCTGCATGGTTTGTACACTAATCCATATCTTGCTAACGTGTATCAACTACCTTGTATCACGATTATTGTACACTGTTCAAGAGAAACGTGTTTCGACGGCTGTATTAGGGTCATCATCAGTGTTCTCCTCTGCTTCGCTAGTGTTGTCTGGTTACTTGTCCGTTTGTTTTAGTCTTCTGGATTTAGGGTACAACGTGAGTGTCGTAGAGGACTATTGTGCTCCTGTACGTATGTAATAGACTAAACATTACTTCCTCATTACAGGCTCGGACAGTAACGTTCTGCATTAACACGCCCTTCTGAGAACAAATTTATCCTTTGGAATTTATTGACCTTCCTAAAAAAAATTATTGTACTAACTGTGTTGTAAACCCGATCCCTGTGGCCACCAGGTTTAAGGCTTGGTTTTGCGGCCGCTCGCTTGCTGGGATTGCGGGTTCGAACCTTAACATGGGCGTGGATGTCTGCCTTTTGTTGGTGTTATTTGTTGTCAGCTAGAGTTCTCTGCGTCGGACTGCTTGCTCGTCCAGATTAGTCCTACGGGCCGTGGTGTGCCTGAGTTTAATCGTACAGCTTCAGTAATGAGGCTCTGGCCCACTAAGGGCTGTTGCTCCATGTAGGGTGGGGGGGGGGGCAGAAATTATATTGTAATATTAAACAGGCTCCAAACTGGACGAAAGAGGATTTTTCCAATTCCTGGCAGAAGAGAAAAGTATTTTCTTCCCAAATACTCCAGGTCGATTCTAGAACTCACCAACCTCTTGTCCAATGGGTATCTGAGGAACTTCCGTTGATAAAATCGCTGTGGCATGCAGCTTACCACTCGGTTCCATTTAATGCCGATGTTTGGCTATTCACATACTGCCCACATGCCTTACGGCATGCATAAGGACAACTGCAACTTCCCTCTCTGATGACGGCGTTCTGAGATGTGATTATGTGAGGGAGGCAGGAATGTGAATTATATGACAGCGTGTACATTTTTGGTTACTAATGTATATTAGCAATATTTTCTTGCGTACAGAATAATTCGGTTATAAATGTGTACGAGGACTGTCGAGGGTTGTGTGTGGAAAATGTACGTTTTGTCTGAGTTCCCAGGTAACAGCAAACGGCACCTGCCGTGGGGGATAACTTAGACTTCTGGTGTTTGTAAAAATCTGTATAGTGCTCCCGGATTTCCGAAAAGCATTGTTTTTGGAAGGTACCAAGGCTTCGCCCGTTTGTCCGACTGGGAAAAGCAACGTGCAGATGAAGATAAGTATAGAGCAACGCTGGAATGATAATGACAGGGAGAAACCGAAGTGCTCGGATTACAACCTGACCCAGCCGCACTTTGTCCACCACAAATCTCATATGGACTGACCAGTGATCGAACCCGGACCTCCGAGCTGAGAAATATTTTGTTACAAGTGAGGCATTCCGGTTGTGTTTTTCAGTATTTAAAAATATACATAAATTGACAGTCTAACACAACTTTTTATTGTATAAAATATAAATCTAAATGAGAATTAAATAATAATGACAACCACATGTTTCGGCTTTCCTTTTTAAGCCATCTTCAGGTTGTAACTGTCGGATATTTCAATATACAATTGACACTATATTGAAATACCCGAGAGTTACAACCTGAAGATGGATTTAGAAGGAAAGCCGAAACATGTAGTTTTCATCATCTTTTAAATAACATTCAGAAATATATTTTATACAAAAAAAATTTTGTTAGACTGTCAATTTACAAATATTTTTAAATACTGAGGAATACCTTCAACGGATCGTACAGAGAATACACCCTCCCCTTTTACCTGAATACGATGACGAATCATCTATTGAGGTTCGTAAAATGTTTCCAACAGTGGACAATTTTCAAAGATGGGTTTGTCCTCAAGAATTATCCTTTGGTATGATCTATTTACAGGAGAGCGTCAGTTTGATGCTAGTGATGGGACAACAGACAGAACCCATTTTACACAGATTTCCAGCCGGTTCTGGGCTCAGCCCAGCCTTGTATCCAGAACGTAATGGCGCTGTTTTTGGTACCGAGTGCTGATTTTCTAAAAACGTGGAGTTCTACTCCTTCCATACGTCTTCCTATTGTGAAGCTCAATTAAGTACCATCTAACAAAACAAGCACATACTTTACGTGGTCCGTGTAGCCATACGTGATCAGCGATTGAATCCTGAGCTTGTGATATCGACACGTCTATGACAGAGACTCTGTTCTGGAAAGTTTATCTGTTGTCATTCACTACATATCAGACGCAGACAGAATATCTCCAGCGTAGTGGTAGGCTACAGACTGGGTGACACAACGTTTGTTCCAGTGTCCACACAGATTGTAAGGCTCATACATACCGTAGAATGACGGAGTCAGGGCATGAAAATGACTTGTCTCAATCGGTTGATGAGATTAAGAATTAACCGTACAATACCTCCACTCCCCCTTACATCTTCTTCGTGGTAAGTTTTCCGTTAAGGACAAAGAAAGTTTACATCGTGAGGTTTGAGCTTTACGTCGCTGGTTTATAAGTTCATGAAGAAGCAAATAAGAAAAAATCCAGTTTCCGAAACGTAATGATCTCTCGGTCGTCCGGACCATATGGGAGGAATGGGTGGGTCTAGATTACCCAGGAAATCGGACCACCGACAGGAAATTTTATAGTATGAGAGAAGCAATCCCATTAGAGGCCTGGAGATGCCCTGCTGTTTCCAGGAGGTTGAGGCTCCCAGATTTCAAGACAATCGGCACATGAAGGTGGTAAGTTTGTCAGCCTTAAGCACCGGCTTCCTTAACCCCCAGGAAATACTCCTGGTACTCATTTCTGTTAGAGGTTGAGTCGACCCCATGGCCATAATGCAAATAATCATCACTGAAAGCTAACACTCTTTAGAGGAAAAGAACTGCTCTCAATAAGATTCAACAATAATAATAATAATAATGGGAAATTCTGGACTATATTTGGGAAAAAATGTCCGGATCGCCCTGGAATCCTGATTACCGAGGGACCACTGTACACAACCTACTCCGCCAGCCATTTTCCAATATAATAAAACACTGTTAATAAAAACCCAACCAGATGCAACAGTATGCAGATATTTATTTACTGCAAAGTCACTCTACATGTTTCGGCGGGTGTCACAGCACCCATCATCAGGAGTACTAAAATCTGTAACCGCAACCTCCGGTACAGGTCATAATACTGGTACAGCTACTTCCCTCCAAGTTTGCAGTAACTAAATATCTGCATACTGTTGCATCTGGTTGGATTTTTATTCACATTATATTAAAACACATTATGCCCGTTGTATTTCAGTATACCAGGACCTTGTACTCCACTACAATCCGCCACACCGTAACACAGACCACCCGCTCCGGTATGTTAGGAGTATAACCCATTTCACTAAATCGAGTCCAGTAAGTTACAGCCCATTCTATTCCTTCTGTAGCCCATTGTGCCCGCTCTAGTGCAGTACGTTATAACACATTCCATGCAATTGTCTTGGGCATATTGACACGATACACCCACATTCATCCAAATGTTCTAACTCTGTGTTTCCACTCTCCTCCAATATACTCTTAACACCATGTGACCCTCTTCTAAAATACCTACTGCGCCTAATGTACCCTGATATATTATGGAGTAACTGTATTTCATGATTTCGCACTTTTCCTGACGTTTCTTAAAAGCAGGCTTGTCCGTGATATTAACAAAAGACGCATGTTGTGTGGATTGGGGAGTAAGAATGGCAAGCACCAAGACAGTGCCACCTGACGCTCTCCGCAAAGAAAGGCTAGTTGATGGGATATGTGACCGGCCTTCACACACCTGCATAGTTGCCTTCCCTCGCAAAACGGCCCCTTGGGATGTCAACCCCTCACCAATCCCCTGCCCTACCACGGCGTATTATATGACGAGTTGCTTACAGAAATTCCCCCATGCGTGCCACGGGAACCTAATCTGTTATTTCTGCTCCCCTCCACGTAAGAAGATTGTCCCTCTAGGAAGACACAGTACCGTTACGGTAGTGCGAAGATATGATACTCGTTTCTTAACCTTTTGAAGCCTAATGTCAACTATACTGGTCGTACCGCACCGCTAACCTCTAAAGTTGCAATTTATATATTTATTCAACAAATATAGGTACTGAATATTTTAAACATGGTATATACTCTCCGTTTCTTTCTCTTCAAAATTCAGTTTGTTTCATAATTCTAACTTATTTGGTTCCTGTATTATTCACATTTTATATACAGGATGTGCTAAAATTTAAAAAAAAATTCCGGCGCCAAAAGGTTAAAGTTTAATGCCTCGGTCCTTAAAAAGACGTTTCGAAAACTCTGTTACCATTAACAAAGGTCTAATCTAATGCATATTTACAGATTGAAGCCGACTGTTACTCTTTGACTGCGTGGGGAGTTATACGTGTCTTACCAATTTTTTTTAGGCGCCTGCACAAAATTGCGAAAAGAGACCGTTAGCTTCATTACGCCTGTCCGTCTGTGTGTCTGCGTGGAAAAACCCGGCTCCCACTGGAAGGTTTTTCATGAAATTTGATATTTGAAAAAAATTTCGAAAATATGTCGAGGAATTTCGAGTTTTAAATAAGACCAACGTACATTTATGATAATATCCCGCCGAGTTCTCTTACATTGAGAAACATTTCAGATTGTTGTATGTACAGAAAATCCAAGCACGTATTTTATAAAATTCAGTAAATTTCTTCCCGAGAAAGTAGTACCTTTCGTCAGACAGTGCGGAAAAATGTTGCACAGCCGGTCATGTCGCAAATGACATAATACGGCGCATTTGCTTTGCAGGCTGGATAACGAAGGGTATAAACACACAGTCAAAGTGTGTAATACTTATTGCTTTCCCACAACAAAACTGGTTACGTAAACGCGCCCTAATATTACCGTATATTTACATTGCCTGTCTGGTTAAATTTCCGAGAGATCTGCCCATCTAGGTAAAGCAGTCCCGTTACAGGCCTGGAGTGACCCAGAGGGTTCCAGGAAGTTAAGGTTCCCATAGTTCATGAAAACGGCACAGGATGGTCGTAAGGTTGTCAGCCTTACGTACCGGCCGCTTTTACTCCCAGGAAATACTCCTGGTACTCATTTCTGTTAGAGGCTGATTCGACCCCAGGGCCATAGTGCGATCGGAAGGATTTTATGTCAAAATCTGCTCATCTACCTTCCAGTAAAGAACCTTTACTGTCTTGCGATAAGTTGCTGTGTGGACGCGGTATAAGCTGAAGCAACTAAACCAACTAAAACTCCGTGGCCTTAGTCCGCACGCGAACTATACCGACAGAGCGACCGCCGCCGGTCGGCGAAGTTAGTGCCAACTTTTGCGGATAGGGGGGTGTCACGTGGTCAGCGCAACGGGTCCCCACAGCCGTTAATCTCTGTTTTCTAGACCTGGAGCCGCTACTTTTTTCA
>Ga0131853_10023760_pt1 | contig 11065 bp, 8 predicted proteins | sample TergutLab28metaG_FD_92764 | JGI IMG/M metagenome (GOLD analysis project Ga0131853, IMG submission 92764) | Labiotermes labralis P1 segment gut microbial communities from Petit-Saut dam, French Guiana - Lab288 P1 (version 2) (version 2) | ecosystem: Host-associated > Arthropoda: Insects >...
CGAGACTGTCAATTTGCGCATGTGCAGTGACTTCCTCTATCAATTGAGAAGCCACAGACGCCATTTCGTGAAATTCGTGTTATGTTTATGTTTGTTCCTGTGCGTTAAACATGTTTAAGACAACTGAAAGGGCCGCCGACTGTGAAATACGGTCTGTAATTCTTCTGTAATTCGTTTTTGAACGCTAGGAATGTGCTACCAAGTGAGATTCATCACCAGATCTGTGAAGTGTGTGGTGACACTGCGATGAGTGATGGCATAGTTAGGAAATGGGTTCGGATGTTCAATGAAGGATGAGAGAACGTACACGATGAGGTGCGAAGTGGGCGTCCATCTTTGGTGAATGATGATTTGGTGCGTAAGATTAACGAAAGAGTGCGTGACGACAGACTTTTCACAATTTCTAATCTGTCCCTGCACTTTCCTCAGATTTCAAGGACTCTACTCTATGACACTGTCAGTAGTGGCTAACATCGCAGGCGGTCGCATTCTATGAGGAGGGTATACAAAAACTTGTGCCCCGCTAAGATAAGTGCCTCAATAATGGCGTCGAATATGTGGAAAAATAGTTTGAAGAATGTAGAATCTGATAACAATAAAATTTTATACGAAACCTTACTCGATTATTTTTTACAGCGAAACGGTACTTTCTTTATGAATAAGCCTCGTATTAAGTCTGACATTATTACTATAAAAGATTGGAAACAGTGTGTTGGTGTTTAAGGCCTTGCTACGAACAGGAAGGAAAAAAATCCTTTCCCCTAACTTGTAATTCTCTTGTATTTTAGAGGCAGAAGCGAGTAAATATTACGCTTTAGTTGGTGACTAGATACAAATAGCAGGAACTTAATTTTTAATGTGGTTCTGCTTGTTATGTAAGGGGGAGATGGGAATTGAATACAAAATTTTAAATAAAAAAATTGAAAGAAATATGTCACTTGGGAAAACAATGTTAGCTGAGAGAAAATATTATGCATCTTAAACGAAAATTTATGACTGTGTGGACTTGCTACTGTACGTGTGAAAGTAAGTGAAAGCAAAGATGGATTTTTCACACCCAGTTATCTGAAGAGGCAAGACCCAATTTCTTAAACATCGTTGTCATTTTCTAAAGCTAAGATGATGGACGAATTACAACAAACACAGTAACTAAGTAACAAAAAAGCCAACTAGTCCATCCTGAGATTGTGACAGGTTCTTAGCTAGTGAAAAAATTCTCTACATTGGGTGGAACTTGAAGGTTCATTACCACATTCACACGCGCCTGCCACCTGTCCCTACCCTGGGTCAGTTCAGTCAATTTTTTGCCTTTCCATCCAACTATTTGTAAATAATTTTTAAAATCATCCTTCCTTCTACCTCTAGGAGAAATCAGAAAAATGGCTTCAAAATGTGTGTCACATCAACACAGATCAAATTTATTTATTTATTTGTTTGTTAATTTATTTGCTAAAACAGCCGTATGACGTGGTCTAGTGCGTTGGTGACTTCCTGGTCACAGCACTGCAGCTTCGAGTTTGTGAGCTGAGGTGAACCACTACTTACATGTGAAGGAAAGCAATCAGTTAGTGACGTAAAGTAATTTTCTAAAGTGTTCATGTGCTGCTATAAACTGACTTGTGCTTGCGGGATATATTCAAGGGGCAGTGCTTTTTTTATGAAGTGACATAGTTAAACAATGTTTAGGGGCATGCCTGTCTCTGCGGAAAGCACGAAGAACGCTCATTGTACGTCACGTCTTTCGCACACCCTCAACACACACACACACACACAATCTACAACCCCCCCCCCCACACACACGCACACACCGTCACCCACAAACACAAACACACACACGCGCTCACACATCCACACACACCCACTCACACACACACACAGCCCCACACACACACACCCACACAGACCCACACAGACCCCCCACACACACACACACACCACACACACACACACACACACACACACACACTAAAACGGGCGCGCGAACGAACCGGAATTGATTTTCACGAATATTTGGATTTGAAATGAAGTTTTGTAAAGTGTATAATTTTGGTAACGTCTGACAAAGGTATCGGGTATTGGCCATAAAGTATACACACCTGTCTATCTTTTTTTTTATGGTTCGACAGCCCTGGTTGGCCTAGGCCTTATTGTAAATAATTTCGAGATCACACTCAGACACACCACAGTCGGTAAGAGTGCTCTGGACAAGTGATCAGCCCATCACAGAGACCTCTACCTGACAACAAACAACACTCACAAGAGACAGACATCCATGGCCACGGCGGGATTCGAACCCTCAGTCCCAGCGAGCAAGCGGCTACAGACCCACACCTTAGACATCCCGGCCACAGCGATCGGCCCCTTAATGACAAATTTCGATAATTGTTTATTTAAGAGAACGTGTTTTTGTATACGAGTTTTAATGAGAATTGAACTATTTTGTGTTCGTTCCAGATATTCCGTGGCTGTAACGTCTGTAGTGAAGTGAAACACCAGTTAGTAATGGAATGTACAGAGTTGGCATATTTATGAGGAATGAATACACAGAAGAACAAATTAAAACTTTTTGGTTTGCCCCTGAATGAATTAGGTGAATATTTATAACTTGGCCGCCATGAATCCAAATCTGAAAACGAGAATATGCTGTCATCTAACTTTTTCTGCAGCTTCCGTTAGTGTTCTGGGGGGCATTTTCAACGGTTTTTACCATATTTTACTGAAATCTACAATTGTATAATTGGGTCCGACGGTTTGAAATAATTTTTTTCATGTTGAAATGAACATAGGGAATTAAAAATACCGGGAAAAATGTTGTATGAAAGTGACTTCATGCAATTATACAATAAAAATGTGAAATTAAATGTTTGATTTTACTGACCTTTAAAGCTCATTTCTGTAACTCATTCGTTTGCAACTGCCAATAGAAACCTCTTGAATAAGGTTCCAACAGTAGTCAGCTAACATGTTCTGTGACTATTTAACTGTCAGTAAGGTTCCAACAGTAGTCAGCTAACATGTTCTGTGACTATTTAACTGTCAGTAAGGTTCCAACAGTAGTCAGCTAACATGTTCTGTGACTATTTAACTGTCAGTAAGGTTCCAACAATAGTCAGCTAACATGTTCTGTGACGACGTAACTGCAAATCTTTTCTCCATGGCGTAACCTTTCCCCATGATCGTCGCTCAATGCGCCCAGGTTCGGAGGGAAGATGTCCAAGTGTGAAAGTAAAGATTGAATCTTAAATGACATATTACACCCCGTAGTGTGGTATGCGTTGACCAAGTCCACAACAAGTCCTTTGTAGTTTTCCGCTTTTACGTTTCAAAAAAAAAAAATAGACAAACCGCTAGGAACGTTAACCATGCAAGTTTTTCTGTTGCCGTCAACAGGTGTTCAATTAGATCATCATTAATGATTTCACGAACTTGCGGTCCAATAAAGACGCCCTCTTTTCGACTTGGCATCACTGACTTCCGGAAAATTTTCTTTCAAATACTCAAAACCCTTGCAATGTTTGTTCATAACTTCAAGGAAGTTTTTCGTCAACCCCAATTTAATGCCTAGTGGCGGTAACAAAATCTTATCAATCTCACCTTGCGGTCGATTTCTGACACAATTTTCCCCTGAAACTGAGTTTGCTTTATTTGGCCAGTCCTTAAATTTGTTATGTTGGTCTTTTGCTCGGCTGTCCCATTCACAAAGAAAACAGCAACAACTTTGTATAGCCTGACTGCATTCCTGTTAGTAACCCTATGATTTTAAGTTCTCCACATGTTTTCCATCCATATTTTGGGTAACTGATAGCTTTCAAAAGCAAATCCATATTCTCGTAGGTTTCCTTCGTGTGGACAGAGTGGGCAGTCTTTATTTCCTTTATGTAGCAACACCGCCTTTAAACTAAACTGAGACAAATCTACAAAAAGTCTCCATTCTTCAGAGTTGTGTGTACATCCCAACTCTTGCTGAAGTCCTTCCACATCATTACAATAGACTAATTCGCCGTCCATAAAAAAATGATAACAGTGATTGCTGGCGTTTCATGTGTGACACTTTGCCGTAACAAATTCCCTCCCCATAGACGAGAAGCCAAGAGGTCCGGTTGATTTTCGGAGGATAGAGGTTTCGCACTGGATCGTTAAGTTCGGACTGCGATGCTAGATGATACAGTTTGTTCCGGGAAATCAGGATCCACATTGGAGCACGAAGGTGCAAGTTCCTCTTCTGGAATGGTACTGGTTGGTTCTTCTTCATGCAGGGTCCAGTTTTGAGGTGTCTTAGGAGTTGATAGGAAATAGTTATGTTCAACAGGTCTTACGGCCGAAGGAATAATGGGGTAGACCATGGTATGTGTAGATTTGGAATTATGGCTATCTGTTTCTGTTAAACGAAAGTAGTAACCGGTAATATGATCCTTGTGTTCTTTCCAAAACATAGGGACTGCGAAAGGCTTTGATTAGTGAGTGCCAATAAAGGCCGAATCACACATACCATGACGTGCCATGCCATGCCATGCCCATGCCATGCTCCGACCATGCCGTTCTTCTCAAGGGCACGGCAGAGCACGTCCGTCGAGAGACGGCCTGTGGGCTACCTGCAGGCGTTCGGCTTCTTCCGGCTACCACGCGGAGTTCCACGAAGGTTGTTATCAGAAGCATACCAATCTCAGATGCAGGTGGCCAGTGTGAAACCAAACAACGTTTGTCATGGACGAGGAAAAGAGCGGTACCAGCACACTACAAAAAAGACGACCTGTTAAACTGTTGGACTAGCAGTTCGGATATTTCCGGCTACCACGCGGACTTTCACGAAGGACATGGCATTATCGGATCATGGCAGGGGCACGGCATGGCATGTGTGAATTAGCAGCATGGCCTGGCATGAACACGGCATGGGCACGGCGTGGGGACGGCTTGCAATGTGTTAATCGGCCTTAAGCCAGCCACGGTAATATCGCGAACATCTACTGCAACATGTATTTGGTGCCCAGCTCTTGTCCTGATCCACAAATTTACAGCCAAAATATAATTCTTATGCCTTCTTCGCTATAGGGGTAATGGATTTTCTCTGCTGACAATGGGGTAAATTCAACACAAACGTAACAAAATAAGTTCGGCGAATTAACATATTTACGAGACACGGCGGAAACAAGAACTCAGCAAAGTACATTTAGGTTATTATTTTTCAAATTAATTACGTGTAAATTAACACTATCACACTTTGGTTCACAATTTCAGTGAACATTGCGAAAACAAATTCTCAGTTAAGAACGTGCGGTACCTGAAGAGAGAGACGCTCACTATCGCGGACCACCGTACTTCGCCAAGGAACAAGGTAAACTGGATTGACAACCCTTATTGAAACATTCCATACCATATGTTGTGTTATGCTCCCTGAAACCCTAAAAGTGTCATAACATTCAGGAATGAATAAGCTCTCTGTTTCGGTCTATCTGCCTGGTGAGCCTATAAACCTGTCGACCGCAAGCGCTTTCTTCTTTAATGTGCCTGTTCCACAGAAAATTTAAGTGATGTCGCAAAACTGATTTTACATTTGTAATCAGCGCAAAAAGTATATTGAAACCACCTCATTTTACTTGGGGACAAATTTCATTGCTCAACAGTGTTATAGACTTCCCTGTTCCAGGTTCCAGTACCAGGTCAATAAAAAGTAATTTTCCCGGAAATTAACTCTGTGAAACCTGATTCACGTACATACTGTACCTGTGCATGCGTGACCGAACATAAAATGCATATCAATCTATATCACGCCCATTCCATTCGGCATAAAATCGTATTATAACAGGAGATAATGATATTTCCTGCACAGAGTACAAGAATTGCTACGGTATGATTGACTGCTAGTTGCTGACGTCAGATTTAGCGCAAAGTTTTGAATGTGTTTAGTGTGGATGAATATTATCTGTGTGGAGTTTGTTACTGTGTACTTGTAGAACTGATCCGCTACACTTTACGTGAGAATAATTGGATAAGACTAGTTATAAATCTTTCAACACTGTCAGGAACACGGGACAAATGAGCGCGTCTTGTTAACTGCTGGTGTAAAGATCTGCTGTGTCAGCTTAACAAGACAGTATAACAACCATATTTTTTTCTTATTTTGTCGGAAATATTTACAGACCTATCGAAAAGGGGAATTAGAGAGGTGTGAGGAATTTTGCATCTTATGAGTCAGTATTAACTACCTAAGACGTAACTAGTTCACTTCATACAACAAAAAGAGAAGGTCAGCAAGAACTGAACAAGGATATTATAATAACAATGCCCCTTCTGATCCATACGTTCAGATATAAGAGGAATTGTGGCGAGCGCATTTTCAGAGGATAATTAAGGGGCTGAAACTAAGGCACTGAAAATTGACTACGGGGTTTAAATTGCTGCTGATGATGACGAAACTATGTGTGATGACGAAGACGGTAATAATAATAATAATAATAATAATCCTGGAAAATACGGTATAAAGAACAACAGAAAGCAGCCACACTGGACACTGCGCACATGCGTCAGGATATGAAGATATAAAAATTACGTTACAGTTATTATGGGAAATAACATTTCATGAACATACAAAGATAGACTGGCTGCAATGTATTTTATCGTAAAAACTTGGTTATTTCAGGTGTATAATTTTAAATGTTTCCCTTAAGGGCGATAACGATTTAATAATAATACTAATAATATATTGCATGAGATACTTCAGTGTTGGAACTAAGACAATCAAACGAAGATTATACATAAAATATTTCCCAGAAACTGATCGAAGGTAATCATACTTTACTCCAAAACGTAACTTAAATGTCAGGATACCGTAGATAGTATTGTGACTACGCTACAGGCCGGAGGTCCGGAGTTAAAACTCCGGTTTGGGAACAATTCATGCTTTTTTTCACACCCGTTCAGACCGACCTTGGGGCCCATCCACCCTTCTCTAAAATTACAGGCCAGATGAAATGTGATAGCACACGCGCAGAAACCAGATTTCGTCTTACGGCGAAACGGACGAGTCCTTTTAAATCACCGAGAGCGTCAGTTCAGTCGACTGCTGGCAGCCGAGGTGTACGCATCAGCGGTAGTAATGCTGGATACACCATGTTCTGAGGTAGTGTGAAGAGTACTGGCTACCTACTCCACTCGCCAGATTCCCCTTCACTTCCCCTCCTGTGCGTCACCGTGTGCCATTACATTTCAACTGGAACTAAACCGAAGATAAAGTGACCAAGGTTTGGCGATGAACAGCACCGCCATCTGGGGTCAAGGTTCGGTCTGATAGAGCAACAGCTATACTGGCCCCTCTGTGCTGATGGCACGAACTTTAAAGACTCCCAAATTACGGACATTCATGTAGATAATTCCAACGTAAAGGAACGCAACACGCATTAAGAGTATAATATGCAAATGAGAGGCAGTTTTAGGCTGAAGCGTAACTAAGAACACAAATAGACTCACGAAGACGTTAGGAAAGTAGATGTCCCGCTCTCAAGGGCACTTGGTTGATTACGTGTCAGAACATACTGTTGAAGACAAAACTGGTTATTTTCATGCCCTGCTACGGAAGTGCATTCTGTGCTTCGTTGCGTATCACGCAACGAAGCACAGAATGCACATCCGTAGCAGGGCACTCTTCGCAACACAGCATGCTGCCACAATACCCAACCGGTACAGCGAAATTAATGTGACTTTTTATAGTGACTTTAGCAAGGACGATATGGCTCCCTGATGATGGTCCTAGGACCGAAACATGTCGGAGCTTTTTTAATGTTTTAATGTTTAAATTTTATATATGTGCAGTAGTTGGTATAATAATTGTGTAACATAACTGGTTGTCAATAAACAGTTGAAGCCGATGCCTGAACTGAAGCAGGTGTAGAAATTGCCCACAAAGACGACCATCTCGTCTATTACGAGTGTAATAATGTTTGCATACTGAGGGAAAGGCTAGCATACATCACTTTTAGACAACCAGAAGAAAATTAAATTCTCTGCGTATCAAATAAACACACTACCCTAAATTAATCTATTATTTTTGCCTGAAGTATCATAACCGAAAAGAGGTGGTACTAGCGAATAGAAAGAAGGAAGGAATTAAAAAGTTCTGTATCGTAATTTGGTGAAATTTTCCTGATGTACACCGTGTGTACCTTTCAAATGAAAATCCTACAAGGTTTCGTTGGATTGTAAAAAATAATTTTCTGCCTCTATTCCTAGATTTTAGTTTTGCATGAACAAAAAGTAAAATATTTTTTAAGAAATAAAATACGTAAAAAATAATTTTCCAGGCGAATTGTATGCCTGTTCGTTTTGCAAGTATCTAAATCTTCCTTCTTTGAGAATCGATAAGAATTGAATTAGAATTCCCCTGACCTCTGGTATATATTTTAATTTTATAGAAGACAGAAAAACATTCTTTTATGGGCAAGTAGAATTTTATGACCCAGCATTCAATTCTCAGGAAACAGAACTGGTACATTACAGAAGTAAAAATAATGTACCTGGTAATAACAGAAAATTCAATGTCGAGGAAGCAAAATTTGTTTTTACAGAGAAAATCTTATCTTTTATTCCGCTGCATGTGCAAGGGAAAGACTTCTGTTTTTATTTTTTTATCTCTCGACGAGTAGATAGAAAATTCTTTCCCTCCCCTACCAACCCCCTTCAGTCTCTCTCCATTTGCTTTTAAAAAGTGACAGTACTTCTGGCTACAAGACGAATGCAGAAAGCCGAATACGCAGACAGAATAAAGAAGGAAGACAAGGGCAAGCAAGCTTCTACATGGCAAGACGTCACCTAGATGAAATAGAACTAAGGATAAGGAGAAATTCCGCGAAGTAGGAGTAGGACGGGCAGAAGGACGGACATGCTGATGGTCGAGTAGCAGAAGAGTCAGGCGTGACATGACTGAAGAAATGTCTTCAGGCGTTCAACAGTGGAAAGGGACAGCAGGCGAGGCTCGTCAGGAGGGCACGACACGGGACATCCTCTGAATTTGATTGTTATTCTCTCTCTATTCTGGGTTTGTAGGTTAGTACTTTTCTGGGTTTAATATAGCTTACCTACAAGTGTACTAAGATTAGGACGACCAGACAAAGCCCTTAAGTCTAGAACCTACTTCAGATGATATACTTTTTTAAAACTTTCCACTCCTTAGGAACTTTGTCCTGTGGAAATTTGGCGTGTAGATTTTGTAGAGTTAAGGAAGTCGGACGTGACCCAGGTTGTTCATGATGTTGCGAAATGGGGCTGCATTGGTCCCCAAGTTGTCAGCGCAGTCCTGAAACATATGTGTCTGTGGTACTGAATACACGTGTTAGATTTGTTGAGAATCCGCTTGCCATACTGTGGAGCAACTCCAGTGTTCAGCCAAGTATACATCCTTTATTTTTTCCGTACCAATAAATGGCCCGCCCCAACTGAAAGAAGATCCTCTACGGTCTGCAGTAGTTATTGATTTAGAATGTTGAAGAGGGACATAGGACTCTTAGGGACTTGGACAAGGAGAATACCCGCGACTTTGATAGGACTGATCATTTTGAAACAGAAGTATGATTTTGTCTTGCGAATTTGGGGCACTTCATTTTGTTTCTTTTATGTTTTTCTGACCGTGCATCTCAGAATAATCTTAGTAACTGACCAACTTAATGCACAAATTCTTGTTTTATAATAAGTTTATTGTATTCCTCTACATGTTTCGAGCACTATTGTGCTCATCATCAGGAGGTAAATATTGTATTATGCAGCACCTGGTATCGTCACACTCTGTAGGTGTCCGTCTGGTGCACCGGTTGTTCGAGTAGGGAAGGTTCAATTCGGCAAAATAATAAAGATGAGAGGTCATTTGATGCAGGAAATAGAACTGTCGAATGATCTTTGGTTCTGTACTTAAAAATTATATTCCCTTATATTTGTTTACTAGCTTACCACTTGAAAGGGCGTGGTACTTAATGTAATGAATATACTTCATTACCACCACCACTACTACTACTAACACTACTATTACAAATAATAATAATAATAATAATAATAATAATAACCTGACGTGACTTAAGTGCTAGGTTTATTCACGTACAACAGACTCACGGTTTATACGTATATTTTTTGTTATAAACATTTTAATTGAACAAAATTATTTTCCCGTGAGCTAATTAAGAGGTCAGCCATCAATCAGACTGTTCTTGAACGGTTGTCTGTCGTCAGTCGGCCTGTCAGTAAAGCCGATTCGCATGTAGAGGCTGACAGCGAGCAATTCATCTGTCAGGAGCCCGGAAAATCGGAAATACGAGTATATTCCAAAATAAGCACCTTCCTAATAGAAGTCTAGATTTTTAACGAACATTAAATTGCAGATTATTTAACAATATTTAAAGCAGTGCTACTACTACTACTGCTACTACTAATACTATTCCCATTTCTTCTACTCTTACTACTACTACTACTACTACTGCTACTCCCACTCCTACTCCTCTTCCTACTATTACTACTACTACTCACACTACTACTACTACTACTACTACTACAACAGCTACTACTACTATTACTACTACTTCTACTACTACTACTACTACTACTACTGCTACTACTACTGCTGCCACTCCTACTCCTCATTCTCCTCCTACTACTACTACTACTAGTCTCCTACTATACTCACACTCCTACTACTACTACTACTACTCCTTCTCCTCCCATTTCTCCTTCTCGTACTACTACTCCCACTCCTACTCCTCCTCCTCCTCCTACTACTACTAGTCTCCTATTACTCACACTCCTACTACTACCACTACTACTACTACTACTACTCCCCTACTAATCACACTACTACTACTACTCTCCTACTGCTATTTATACTACTACTACTATTTATAATGCTACTACTACTATTTATACTACTACTGCTCCAATTTCTCCTTTTCCTCCTCCTACTACTACTCCCACTCCTACTCCTCCTTCTCCTCCTCCTCCTACTACTACTAGTCTCCTACTACTCGCACTCCTACTACTACCACTACTACTACTACTACTACTACTACTACTACTACTACTACTACTACTACTA
>Ga0131853_10023761_pt1:0-2500 | contig 11065 bp, 11 predicted proteins | sample TergutLab28metaG_FD_92764 | JGI IMG/M metagenome (GOLD analysis project Ga0131853, IMG submission 92764) | Labiotermes labralis P1 segment gut microbial communities from Petit-Saut dam, French Guiana - Lab288 P1 (version 2) (version 2) | ecosystem: Host-associated > Arthropoda: Insects >...
CATAGTAATGCCTGAAACATGTTGAGCCTATAAGAAGTACAATAAAATAACAAGTGGCATCTAGTTGGTTTTTTATTCATCAGTTCTGACAATGATGCACGGTCCATCAGACATCAGATGAAGTTGATTCATTTCAGATTTGAAGTTCGATTTGACTAAAGTCTTATTTATTTTATGCACATTTTCGTTTCAATGCCTTACCTACGTTTAAATGAATGGCAGACAGATAAATGGCTGACGATATGCTTCGTCTGATATAATCGAGTAAGAATTACTCGGTTGGTAGAAAATTTCTTGTCTTTAATATAATAAGTGTTAATGTCGTATTTTAAATCTAGACATTTTCATTTTCTTGTAAAAAACGCCCAAGTCAGGTTTACCGTAGAACAGGCCTTGAAGACCCAGAGGGAGAGTAGAGATATAGCTCTACTCTCTCTTTAAATTCGGCATTAGATGTTTTGTATGGGTGTGAAACTTGGTCGCTGACATTGCGGGAGGAAAGGAAGCTGAGGGTGTTTGAGAACATGGTGTTGAAGAGAATATTTTGACCTAGGAGGGACGAGGTAACGGGGGAATGGAGGAGATTGCATAACGAGGAGCTAAATGATTTGTACTTCTCACCCAATATTGCGCGGGTGATAAAATCGAGAAGAATGAGATGGGCTGGGCATGTGGCGCGTATGGGTGAGGAGAGAGGGGTGTATAGGGTCCTGGTGGGGAAACCGGATGGAAAGAGACCTGGGGAGCCCTAGGCGTAGATGGGTGGGTAACATTAGGACGGATCCTCAGGAGGTGGAATGTGGGTATATGGACTGGATTGGCCTGGCCTAGGATAGAGACAGGTGACGGTCGCTTGTGAGTGCGGTAATGAACCTTCGGGTTCCGTGAAATGTGGGGAATTTCTTGACTAGCTGCAAACCAGTTAGCTTCTCAAGAAGGATTCTGCACCTTGGAGTAAGTAAGTAAGTACGTATTAGATGTTGGGAGGTGGTGAACCTCACGCCGTGGCCGTTTTACCTCTGGGAAAGTGACCCGGTACCAATTTTACAGGAGTCTGGGTGGGCCTCAGGCTGCTCTGGAAGGGTGCGGACCATCTCGCGTCATTCGTCTTTCGAACCTCGGACCTTCCAGCCCGTAGCGAGTCGCTATACTGACTGCGCTATTCCGGCCCAACGACTGTGTCTTATTCTCAACCCTTTTACTGGAAAACTAGGTCACGCTTGTTGTATAAAGTATTAGGTTCCCATAACTCTGAGGATTACAATTAACATTATTTATTTGTCTTAAAGACGTTCTGTTCTGGTATATGATTCGAGTGGCAAGCTTCAAGATGGCCATGTCTTCATACTAAGCACATTCAGAATTTTTTTAGCAAAGAGAATTGCTGAAATTTAAAACGTACAATTTACCCCAGCTACTTGAATTTTTTATACGTAAATGTGAGACATTTCTCTGTTTCATTGATTCAATGAAGGTATGGCCAACTGATGTGAGCCGACTCAGTATATATATATATATAATTAGTACCAAGCTACATTTGATAGGAAGAACTATGCTGAGTTGCTGGAAAGCATACAAGTAGGCCTTATGCCTCAGACACTCACAGGCCTGTAGGCATGTAATAAGATTTTGTCACGCAGGAATAAGAATATCTATGATGCATGCAATCTTAAAAAAAAAAAGAAACTACATTTAAATTAATGCATAGACCCATAGACTTCCCGGAATTATTCATCGTGTGTATTGAAATTCAGTACACTGCGTTTTGGTAACAGAATCCTTTCTCGTCATCAGGCTTGCTTCTTCCAGAATGTCTGTCGCTACGTGATATTCATTTTCAGTGTAATCAACTTCGGATTAACTTCAAATTAGTAAAGACAACATTTTGCAGTTAACAGTAGAGAATATATGGCTAAGCAAATTTTATAAAACATAAAATATATAACCATATTTTTTAGCTGTTATTGGAATAATTTTTATTAACTAAATTGATGTTAATCTGGGTTTAAATGCACTGTAAATAATTTTCATGTGGTGACTTCTTGTGGAAGAAGCAAGCCTGAAGAAGGGAACAGATTCTGTCTTGGAAATTTAGTGTCTTATATTTCGGTACAGGCGATGGAAAAATTCAAAATTCTATGAGTTGAAACTTCGTCAAAACAGTAGAAAAATAATATACTTTTTGTTGCAACATTTCTACTGTGTATATCAGCTCAATATTTACGCATCTCTGATTCGGTCGGCAAAGCCCCGTTTATGGTACTACGGTGGCCTAAATCAAGGGGCTGGAAGACATACGAGACGCAGACTATCCACATGCTATAAGATGGACACCCCTAGTTAGTGTCTCCTCTCCCCGAACAAGGTGCTCCGGCGCTAATCCCCGTGTGCTTTCATCCTTCCTCATCCTTTTTCCTTTTTTACTCGCAGCCTCCATTATCATTTCCTCCGTCCTGAGCCTTCTGTAGGGCAATGTTTATTGTACTGTTGGAGCTTCCCA
>Ga0131853_10023761_pt1:5000-11065 | contig 11065 bp, 11 predicted proteins | sample TergutLab28metaG_FD_92764 | JGI IMG/M metagenome (GOLD analysis project Ga0131853, IMG submission 92764) | Labiotermes labralis P1 segment gut microbial communities from Petit-Saut dam, French Guiana - Lab288 P1 (version 2) (version 2) | ecosystem: Host-associated > Arthropoda...
ACTTTGATAGTTGAATAAAGGTAGACCAACTTGATGTCACTTGCTTTATTATTTCATTATTTAATGCTCAACATGTTTTGGATGTTAGTACATCCATCCTCAGGAGCTTGCGACTTATTTGTTGAGTTATTTCATGGGTTCTATTGCTCTGGTTCGATGTGTGTTTGGCTGGGGTGGTGTGGTATCCTTACGCAGTAGGTGCGTACAAAACACACACACACACATTTATTTATTTAGCAGGTTGTGCAATGTTTCCACACCTTCCTGCGCCCTTTTGACAATTAAAACACACATATATACATAATAGTACATACATACATACATACATGCATACGTAGGGTTACATACATACATATATACATACATACGTAGTGTCTACATACATACATATATACATACATACATACAGACAAAATATACATACATAGACCTATTACATGCATGCTAAAAACATACGTACATGTATACATACATACATACAAACATACATACGGACATATGTACATACATACAAAATATACATACATAGGCCTATTACATGCATGCTAAAAACGTATGTACAGTACATACATACATACATAGGCCTATTACATGCATGCTAAAAACGTATGTACAGTACATACATACATACATAGGCCTATTAAATGCATGTTAAAAACATATGTACATACATACATATATAGGCCTATTACATGCATCCTAAAACATACGTACATACATACATACGTACATACATACATACATACACACATACCTACATACATACATATGTACATACATACATACATACAGACAGACAAAAATATACATACATAGGCCTAAGAAATGCGTGCTAAAAACATATGTACATACATACATAACATACATACGTAGGTATATAAGCCTACATATTAGATAAGACAGCTTTGAGTTTCGCCTTTGCATATGTAAACCTGTGCCAACTTTACATGTACTGACTAAAACAAGTAGACGCACACATGAGGTTGTGTTCTTCTAGGATGCGACATAGATTGGTACATAGTTACCATTGTTATAAAGCAGAATGTTGCATCTTTCTTCAGGATAGACCAAGCTGAAGAAGACAGCAGCAAGCTCTTTTGAAAAGTCTGTAAATGTACACTGACAGATTAGCAGCATGGACGTGAAGAATTCTAATACAGAATTTAATCCGAATTTCGAAAGATAATTTGGTTACTGGCGATGTATAACAAGCGACACATATTTCTCATTAAGCTTCAGCATCATGCTTTGGCTGACTTCTTCCCTGTATTTTCTTAAACTTTCGTGACATTAATTACAGTTGCCGATAATTCATCTTTTGTTCTTATGTTCGGGATAAGTAATTTCCTTCCTCTTTCAATAATATGTCGGTCTGAGAGTCCGAAATTTTATGGACTGTAGTCACCGTCAAATCTCCAAGATATATTTGTCTCCTCTTGTCAGCGCTACTTCCTGATTCGAGTCTAGAATTTCCTTCATGATATGGAAGTCTCTAAATTTTGTTCAGCAGTGAGACTTCTGACGGACTGTCAGTTTGTCGAAGACGTTAAGACCTAATCACAAGGCTGTAGACAGCAACATTACACAATAAAAATAACATGTAACAAGACAGCAGCGTAGATAGAAACAAACAATATCAGGACAACGCCGAACAATGTAGAACGGTATAGTACATCGCAAGAGTACGTAAAACAGGATTTCAGTTGACAGAAGAATGCAGGACGACATAAAAGACACAGAACAATGGAGAAGTGCAGAAGAGAAAGTATAACTCAAGATAGCAGAGCAATTTACACCACCTCTGGACAATAAGCCTTACAGAACAAGAGCAGCCAACTTAGAACAATAGCTAACAACGTAATGGAACTTAGCATATGCTTACGTATTTAAATACAGAGCATAAGAGACCAACAACTAGCCCAGATTAGGAATCGAAATAATAATCCAATATGTGGGCTATGGGCTATGCAATTTTATATATATATATAAGAGATTACTAATTTCGAATTTGGAGTACAGAGTCTGAAACGTCCATATATTAGAGTCGTGATGTCTACAGCACGTCTGTAAGAGGATAGACTTAACTTCTTTTTGGTGATAAATCTTTAACACGAATTTAATGGGTATGAAATTCCCATGAGCAGACTTTAATGGCATGTATCACTTTTGCAACGTATTCTGAAGCTGAGAACTTTTCTGCTTTTCTAATATAGATCTGTAGATATTTTATTAAAAAGGACAGAAGTCAGTAGCAATTTTGCCGTGATATATACCACTAAACTGTCAGGCTGATTCTTATCGATTCTGCTGTTGGTAAGGTCGTGCTGAGAGGTGACATTTCCTGATTTAAACTGTAAGTTCATACGACGAATCCTGCAATAAATATGTTCCTACAGAGAGTCAAACTCGCGTAAGTCCAGTTTGGCGTTTTATGCGAATGACTTACAATGTGAATCTGTATGACTTTAAACAAGCAATTTCCAATTTTGTGTGCAAGCCGGTTCATTAAATTTACTTTTCCCGACGCAAAATACCTGGCCTAATATTTGAGTACGCCTTGCTAATAAAAGTGTAACAGTAACAGAGAAATTTACCTATTCAAACTCTCCTTCAATGTCTGAAATTAAATGCAGTAGGACTCCGCTTATCCGGACGCTGGTTATCCGGACCGGCTTTGCCCTTCGGGTAAATCTGTCGAAAATTCTACAAAACTAAGTTGCTTTGAAGTTACCAGTTATCATGTCAAGTACATATAGTGTTATGGCTTCTAGAACCTCAAATCAGGCTTGGTCGAAAAGTTTAGTCGCAGGTACATATTGTAAATAGCAACAGCCGAACTTCAAACTGTCAATGTAGCCTATTTTCGAAGAAAAATCCAATTATCCGGATTTTTTGCATATCCGGATTGCTCTACGTCCCAATTAATCCGCATAAATGGATTTCTACTGTAATTACATTTATTTAAAAAAAACGCAGTAGGAAAATATGGATATCGTGAGAGACAGCCCTACATTTAGGCCCACGTCAATTTCATTAGCGTGTAGCCTATATGCCTACAGTCTACAAGTATGTGTATATATCAAGGCGTTAGTAATGATTGGAATCGTGGGTTCGAATCCAACTCAAATCATGCCAATAATCGTATATCTGCTTTTTTCTTTGTTTCCGCTGTTCTGTGGATGTCTTGCCAGGAGCTAATCTCCTACACGAAGAATCGTGACGTAGCCCGTAATGAAGAAAAGAAAAAAAAAATGAGGGTTGAAGGGGGGGGGGGAGAGTCTGAGCCATATGGGCACTCAGCGCCATGCAGACACGTAAAGTAATGGAGAATGAATGCTAGATTATTTTTATGTAAGCTGATTATTGTTTACGTTTCTATCTTCTTCGTGTAAAATGTCACATATCCTAAAAAGGTAGTGACAGAATTTTAAAAAGCTATGTGTGTTATGAATTTAACGTTATCTGAATGACAGCATAGGTACGATGTTTTTCCCAGGCCCTCTAGGAGAATCCTCTTCAAGTAGTGCTTTGGAATTACATTCTATTACTCATTAAGCTTTATATACTTCACATAACATGTGGCCCAGATATTGAATTTGAGAGCCTGAGACCGATGTATCAAATAGACCGACCAGTTACGTATTGAAGTATCAGTCTATTCGCAGAACCACTTCAGATTAAATACTATTTCTTGGGAAATGCAGTTTTAATGCTTGTATGTTTTACCAGGGTATGAATAAAATATTTCAATAGAAATGGGAATCGAAAGAAATAACCTACAGGAGTTATGGACATATGTCTTTGTGAAAAAATATGTTTTACTTATTAACAGTCTTGTTACATCCCATAATATGTCACTCGCAGAGGGACTACCATGTGATTAGCTGGGGTTAATCGATAGGTAGTCCCTAGAGAAGGATGAACTAAAGCCAATAATTGTTATTAATATAAATACTTTGTTTCCTATTATTTTTATGTAATGGCTTTTCCTGGAAATCTTATTTTAGTTGTGTATTGATGGGATGGTTAGTTTGAATGGTGACAGGGGATTTGGGAGGTGACTATCTTTGCTTCATTTAAGACACCATAGAATTTATCTGAAGGAAGAGGAAATATGTAAGCCCAACATATGTTCGTTATTTTAACGTTAGTCATTCTGAAAAGTTCATCTGTACATGCAAAATACAACGTATCAGTTAAAAAACACAACAGATTTATTACATAAAATGCTATTTTAGGGCGACATGTTTCGACTATTTCTGAGTCATCCTCAGGCCCTCTAAGGTACAGATTCACTCTAGACATTGTTAACCTTGGATCTGTACATTAAAGGGCCTGAAGATGACTCAGAAGTAGTCGAAACATGTCGCCCTAAAATAGCATTTTATGTAATAAAACTATTGTCTTTTTGACTAATACGTTGTATTTTATATGCAATGTATGTTCGTTTGTACCGGCGTGTGAAACATTAGAGCGAATTTCTTAGCTTTCGTCCACAACGAACTTACTTAAAGAAGTGAAGTTTTCATTTTAGTTGTTTTTAGATTGTGCGAAATTTACACTTACGGATTTTTAACCTCACTGTTTTGTAGGTAAGATTTGAATACTTAAAATTTTGTGACCGCTATTGTCCTGTGTATTTTCCAGTTATACCGGATTTGTGTGTAACTGATGCTTAGGCAAAGACATGTATTCCCATTTTACCTCAACGTGAGAAAATTCTGAGCTGCCAAAGTGTTGAAACGGAACTCCGTGTGGGGAAGCCTGTCTGAGCATACGAATGACAGATATCCTGCCAGCAAGGACTGTTCGACTGTCCTGCTGCCTGTCGGGTAAGAAGTACCTGCCTGGAATGAGATGCCCGTCCGTTGTATGTACTGTACTCTGCGTGAAAACAAACACCAGACCTCACGTGATGTGCGCTATAAAAGTTGCTGAATTTGAGGATGACCCCACCTGCTGCTCAGTTCGCACAGACGTGCCGTGCAAATGACAGGTTATTTGTTAAAGTTTACACTTTTGAATTTGAACGACAGGTAGGCAGAGAGCCTCTCTGTTATGTGAAATCGCGAAATTGTGAAAGACAAAGTAAAATCGATGGCGTCTTCTTTTTCCTGGCTATTTGCCCCTCGTGGACAGCAATGAATGTCTGCATTTGGTAACCGATACTAAAGAACAACCGTATGATAGTTGAATAAAGAGAGACCAACTTGATGTCACTTGTTTTATTATTTCATTATTTATTGCTCAACAAGTTTCGGATGTTAATGCATCCATCCTCAGGAGCCTGCGACTGATTTGTTGAGTTATTTCATGGGTTGTATTGTTCTGGTTCGATGTGTGTTGGTGTTACCTTGTGGTTTGGCTGGGGTGGTGTGGTATCCGGTTGCAGGCTGAAGTTGGTCTCTCTTTATTCAACTATCAAGATGATGCACGGTCCAATAAACATGAGATAAACAACCCAATATTTACAATGCAGGTGTGTCTAGAAGAGACTATGGGTGTGTGGAGGATACGATTATTCGGAGAACATTTAAGGTTTGGCTTTACGAGAAACCCAGTGTCTCGGTTCCTTCCCTGAATGACTGAGATATTTTGTGATTTCTCTCAGTCAGTTTTTAAAAATCCGGGATAGTAGGCTTACATGAATTGACGTCAAGTGTTTTCCAAACGCATCTATCCACTTCGTTTGTCGCCTGTCGTACTAACGTTCAACGCTATATAGACTTCTTCTAACGATTAATTTTTTAAAATTCTAATGTCATTGTTGCTACAGCCAGTATACTTAGACCGGACAATTTGTGGTTGCAAGAGAAGATACAATAATAACACAGAGAGCACTGCATAACAAGGTGCTCATAATGTGTGTTGGTAATTTGTTAATTAGGATGGTGACTTACAAGCAGCTGACATGGGCAGTGCAAGTATCAAGCGCGGGAGAGATTAACCTTTTGGCGCCGGAATAATTTTTTTAATTTTAGCACATCCTGTATATAAAATGTGAATAATACAGGAACCAAATATGTTAGAATTATGAAACAAACTGCATTTTGAAGAGAAAAAAA
>Ga0131853_10023763_pt1 | contig 11064 bp, 4 predicted proteins | sample TergutLab28metaG_FD_92764 | JGI IMG/M metagenome (GOLD analysis project Ga0131853, IMG submission 92764) | Labiotermes labralis P1 segment gut microbial communities from Petit-Saut dam, French Guiana - Lab288 P1 (version 2) (version 2) | ecosystem: Host-associated > Arthropoda: Insects >...
AATCACACATTTTAGTGACGCAAATGGTAGGCTATAAATAGTCACACATTTGTGTGACACAACTGGTAGGCTGTAATTAATCACACATTTTAGTGACGCAAAAGTAGGCTATAATTAGTCACACATTTGTGTGACAAAACTGGTAGGCAGTAATTAGTCACACATTTGAGCGACACAACTGGCAGACTGTAATTAATAACATATTTGAGTGACAGAACTGGTAGGCTGTAATTAGTCAAAAGTTTGAGTGACAACTGGTAAACTGTAATTAGTCACACATTTGAGTGACAGAACTGGTAGGCTGTAATTAGTCAAACGTTTGAGTGACATAACTGGTAAACTGTAATTAGTCACACATTTCAGTGCCGCAGCTGGTAGGCTGTAATCAGTCACGCATTTGAGTGACGCAACTGCTAGGCTCTAATTAGTCAAATATTTTAGTGACAAATCGGGTAGGCTGTAGTTAGTCACACATTTGAATGACACAACTGGTTGGCAGTAATTAGCTACACATGTATTGAGTGACATACATGTTAAGCTGTAATTAGTCACACATTTGATTGGTGTAATTAATAGACCGCAATTATTCACATATTTGAGTGACACACCTGGTCGGCTGTAATAAGCCAAACATGTTTATGAGTAACACAAATCGTAAGTTATAATTAGTCACAAATTTAAGTGACGCAACTTACGCCTGTAATTAGTCACACATTCGAGTGACGCAAGGTAGACTATAATTAGTCACGCATTTGAGTGACACCACTGATAGGCTGTAGTCAGCTAAACACGTATTCGGGTAACGCAAAATTGTAAGCAGTAATTAGTCACACAATTGAGTGACACGACTTTTAGGCTGTAATTAGTTACACATTTGAGTGACATGAATGCTAGGCTGTAATTAGTCACACATTTGAGTGACACAAATGGTAGTCTCACATTTGGGTGACACAAATGCTAAGCTTAATTAGTCACACATTTGATTCACACAAATTATAGGCTGTAATTAGTCACACATTTTAGTAACACATATGGTAGTCTTAATTAGTCACACATTTGAGTGACACAGATGGTAGGCTGTAATTAGTCACACATTTTAGCGACACAAGTGGTAGGTTGTAATTAGTCACACATTTCAGTGACACAAATGGTAGGCTATAAATAGTCACAGGTTTGAGTGACACAAATGGTAGGCTATAATTAGTCACATATTTGAGTGACAAAAATGGTAGGTTGTAATTAGTCACACATTTTAGTGACACACATGGTAGGCTGTAATTAGTCGCACATTTGAGAGACACAAATGGTAGGTTGTAATTAGTCACACATTTGAGAGACACAAATGGAAGGCTGTAATTAGTCACATACTTGAGTGACACAAATGGTACGCTGTAATTAGTCACACATTTGAGTGACACAAATGGTATGCAGTAATGAGTCACACATTTGAGTCACACGAATGGTAGGCTGTAATTAGTCACATATTTTAGTGACACAAATGGTATGCTGAAATTAGTCACACATTTGAGAGACAAAAGTGGTAGGTTGTAATTAGTCACACATTTTAGTGACAGGAAAGTTATGCTGTAATTAGTCACACATTTGAGTGACACAAATGGTGGGCTGTAATTAGTCACACATTTTAGTGACACAAATGGTGGGCTCTAATTAGTCACACATTTGAGAGACACAAATGGTAAGCTGTAATTAGTCACATTTTGAGAGACACAAATGGTATGCTGAAATCAGTCACACATTTGAGAGACACAAGTGGTAGGTTGTAATTAGTCACACATTTGAGTGACACAAATGGTATACTGTAATTAGTCAAACATTTGAGTTACACAAATGGTAGGCTGTAATTAGTCACACATTTGAGTGACACAAATGGTGGGCTCTAATTAGTGACATATTTGAGAGGCAAAAATGGTAGGTTGTAATTATTCACACATTTGAGTGACACATGGTATGTTGTAATTATTCACAAAATTTAGTGGCAGAAATGGTTGGCTGTAATTAGTCACACGTTTAAGTGACACAAATGGTAGGCTCTAATTAGAAACGCATTTGAGTGACACAAATGGTAGGCTGTAATTAGTCACATATTTGAGTGACACAAATGTTAGGCTCTGATTAGTCACACATTTTAGTGACATAAATGGTGTGCTGAAATTAGTCACATATTTGAGAGACACAAGTAGTAGTTTGTAATTAGTCAAACATTTTAGTGACACAAATGGTATGCCTTAATTAATCAGACATTTGAGTGACACAAATGATAGGTTGTAATTAGTCACACATTTGAGTGACACAAATGACGGACTCTAATTAGTCACACATTTGAGAGACACGAATGGTAGGCTGTAATTAGTCACGCATTTGATAGACACAAATGGTATGCTGAAATTAGTCACACATTTGAGTCACACAAGTGGTAGGTTTTAATTAGTCATATATTTTAGTGACAAAAATGGTATGCTATAATTTGTCAAACATTTGAGTGGCACAAATGGTAGGCTGTAATTAATCACACATTTTAGTGACACAAATGGTGGGCTCTAATTAGTTACACATTTGAGAGACACAAAAGTTAGCCTCTAATTAGTCACACATTTGAGTGACACAAATGGTAGGCTGTAATTAGTCACCCATTTGAGTGACAAAATTGGTAGGCTCTAATTTGTCACACATTTCAGTGACAGAAATGGTATGCTGAAATTTGTCACACATTTGAGAGACACAAGTGGTAGGTTGTAATTAGTCACACATTTTAGTAACACAAATGGAATGCTGTAATTAGTCTTACATTTGAGTGGCACAAATGGTAGGCTGTAATTAGTCACACATTTGAGAGACACAAATGGTAGGCTCTAATTAGTCACACATTTGAGTGACATATATGGTAGGCTGTAATTAGTCGCCCATTTGAGTGACACAATTGGTAGGCTCTAATTAGTCACACATTTCAGTGACAGAAATGGTGAGCTGAAATTTGTCACATTTGAGAGACACAAGTGGTAGGTTGTAGTTAGTCACACATTTTAGTGACACAAATGGTAGGCTGTAATTAGTCACACATTTGAGAGACACAATTAGTAGGTTGCAATTAGTCACACATTTGATTGACACAATTGGTTGGCTGTAATTAGTCACCTACTTGATTGACACAAATGGTATGCTGTAATTAGTCACACACTTTAGTGAGACAAATGGTAGGCTCTAATTAGTCACGCATTTGAATCACACAAATGATAGGTTGTAATTAGTCACACATTTGTGAGACACAAATGGTAGGTTGTAATTATTCACACATTTGAGTGACACAAATGGTAGGCTCTAATTAGTTACACATTTGAGAGACAAATGGTAGGTTGTAATTATTCACACATTTGAGTGACACAAATGGTAGGCTGTAACTATTCACACATTTTAGTGACACAAATGGTGGGCTGTAATTAGTCACACATTTTAGTGACACAAATGGTAGGTTGTAATTATTCACACATTTGAGTGACACAAATGGTAGGCTGTAATTAGTCACACATTTTAGTGACACAAATGGTAGGCTGTAATTATTCACACATTTTAGTGACACAAATGGTGGGCTGTAGTTAGTCACACATTTGTTTCTTCCCAGTAAATAACCGATGCATCTTTTCTTTATTTTACTCAATGTTTAAAACGCACTTTCTTTTTATTTTAGCGCGATTAAGAGCAGTTTTATCGCAGCAGGTATTTGTGATTCATATCGATTTGCTAACATTGTCGCAGATATCGTAACTTATCACTGCATTGGTGGTGTCAGTCCATACCGTTGTGCAAATATTGATATTCCTAGCAGCGTGATTTAGTGAAATCTGACGAGGTAGACCTTTCTTCTCCGAAACAAGAACTGCTGGATAGCAGTGACGTTATTTGGTATTCCCTATATTCGCGGGACTCTTATGATATACTCGAAGTAGCGTCGAAACGCTCACGTTGTTGATAATCTTATACAAGTTCAAGGCAGTGGGCGACAATATTAGAAGAAAAAAACTGACGTTTTCCCCGTCATATGACATGGCTTTATCTAGTGCATTCGTCATTAGACGCCAGATCGTTTCTATCCACAGTTTCCAGTAATGTAGATTATGTGGGTTTTGTCTGTAGCGTTAGGGATTTTTATGTTAATTGCTAAAGCCAGGTTGGCTCTTGAGACCGATCGAAGGCTGCTGGTTCTGTGAAACCTTAACGAGTGAACTGCTGACTGCCACTTGACCATGATTTCACAATTGTATGTAATAAATAAAGCTGCACCAGCTCTTCGTTTTATGTCTGAAGTACACTTTTATATTAAGCATTACCGTCTTTTAGGAAGTGCAACTGTGCAATTTAATAACCGGATTTCTCTGAAACGTCGGTGCCTCTGTAAAAAGTTGTATTCTGTCGTGCAGGCTGACGGGCCGCACCTCTCCACAATTCGAAACTGAAACCAGACAAGCAATGTATAACAATGAATTGTGTTCGTGCAACGATTGTTACAGTGGAGAATCAATACGTATTGCTTATTCTGAGTGTGTGTTTGTAGCCTTAGTTATCAATATAGCATGCAAAGTGCATGCGCCGTATTACATTGTCATCTGTGGCCTGTCCGGCTCTGTAATATTTTTCCCCATTTTCTCATAAGCGTCAAGATTTTCGGAAACAGTTATTGAATATTAAATGTGTGTTTATATTCACTTTATTCTATATATTCCAGTCAACACAATTATAATAAAAGCATAAGTTAAAGCGACATGTTTCGACTTAAAAAGTCATCGTCAGGCTAAGCTAAGAACCGTGAAGTTCTTTACAATGTGGCTGTGCGCATTTGGGATCCCAGATGGTTTACAATTTGTGCTGTGATTCGTACCGTGTACGTAACATGACTTATATCTATTATACTCTTGTAATTATATTAGGGTCAAGTACGTGACGTGTGCTATTTCCTGGGGTCGTTGTTCACTGATTGGGCTCCTGGTTGTTATGTCCGTTGTGGTTGTATTGGTTCTCCTGCTTTTTAGTTTACCGGTGAATGTGGTGGGGGTGGGGGGGGTGCCTTTCCACTTGTTCTTTGTAGTCTGTTACTGCTTTCTGTTTTGGTTCGGTTGCGTCTTGTCTAATTATGCAATTATGAAATCGGATCTTTTATGTTATGCCGTAACAGTCTGAGTACTGCGGCATGCGTAAAACGGGATGACTTCGTTCAAATTAAATGTGTGCTTTGTTTTCTTCCACAACTTTAGTTTGAAATATTTCTCATTCTAAGAAGAACTGAGCGAGTTATGACAGAAAATGGGTGTCGGTCTTCATGTAAAGTACCCGTTATTCTTGTCAGATTGTAATTAATCTCGAATTATCTCGACAGATTTTCGACAGACGCTCAAATATCGAATTTAATGGATATCCGTTCAGTGGGAGCCGAGTTGTTCCATGCGCACGGACAGACGGACAGACGGACGAAGCTAACAGTCGCATCTCGAAATTTCGCAAACATGCCTAACAACATATTTTGTAGACACGATAACATCAAACATTTTACGCGGTTTGCCATTCAGCGGAAATCGGCCACTGAAATAAGATTATGACTGATACATTGCAATTAAAAATATATAAAATATAAAATTTAAGAATGTGTAGAATTTTTTTCTCTTTTTCAGTCAGTTTAAATATTCTGTGTAACCTAACTGGCTGTTGGCTAGGAAATTGTGAGTTACAGTTGTGCTGTAATTGCAATTTTAAAAAGAAAGGATAAAGTGCACCATTATACAGGCACTTGGGCCCTGTAGAGGCCGTACGGCCCATAGGGGGAGTAGAGGTGTAATGTATAGTAGCTTTACTCTTTCTTGACCACGGCACTAAAGGGGGGTGAGGAGTCAGCGTCACGCCTCGGTCGCTCTTTACCCCCTGGAAAGACCCGGTACCCATTGTACAGAAGGCTGGGTGGGCCCCAGGTCCGGTCTGGACAAGTGGGGAAAATATCGCCCCCCACCAGGATGTTGCAATTGTATTTATTACATAATTTATATAACAGAGTTTTAAAAATCAAATATATATATATATATATATATATATATATATATATATATATATATATATAACCCTAGGGTCAGCCCACGCCCCCCCCACTCCCCAGCCCACCCAGCTCCAATGAAACATTCGGCTGCTCGTCATTTTGTCACGGAATACCATATTCCTAATCCTGACTAAGTGAACCTCAAACTTCGCAGGTTTAATTTTACTTTTGAAAGAAAGAAACGTGTGTTTGATACAACGGTTTTAAATAAGCTGTGAAAATAAACACTCCATTGCGAGGGGTCAGTAATTTGTTGCAGCTAACAGATTCTTTCAGTCTGGCAGTGAAAGGGATCTGTGGAAGAGAGTGACCTATTTGTAAGACCGGTAGGTATTGGAGAGGGAATTCAGGGCTACCTGCAACAAGAGCAGGATTTGAACCCGGAACCATTCACTGCAGGCTTGATCCTATCTCACGTGTTATTAAGTCGCAAATTTAATTATAGCTGGGAATGTAAACGGTGTTCATTGAAAAATTCCAAATTCAACGTATCAAAAAAGATGTCGGATTTACGTAATGACTCTCCTGGTTGAAACACGCAGCCTCTGTACGGCTGTTACTGGGCCTAAGTCAAAACCATTAATCTAAGCACAAGGTGAAGGTGATTGCTCATCTTCACGCCCCGTCTGACTTATTCCCTGGAGAAATAATTTATGATGCTCAATTGATTCGAGAGTGGGCGGAAACCAGATCGTGTTGGTGAGTTGTAGAAAAGAATGATACCTTTCCACCTGCTGGGAATCAAGCCCTGGTTCCTCTGCTGTGCAGTCCATACCCTAGACATTGTACTGGCTGAGGTAACCCGACGTATTGAACGGGTATGGAATGCGCATCAGCAGAAAAACTTGTTTCCTTACTTTTTACGCCTCATTTTTCTACTTCCTCTTACGCCAAATCTATCTCTTCTTTTCTATTCTACATCTTCTCGTCTTATCCTTCATCTTTCTTCTAATCTTTCATCACTTTTATAACCTTTTGTTTTTCTTATCCTAACTACTTGTTTTATCCTTAAATCCCTCTCTCTCGTGGTCTCCCCTGTCTCGCTATCCTGTTTTATTTCCCTCAACCCATTCTCGTTCTTGCGTTTCTTTTTTCTTATTATTCTTTAACTTCTTCTTTATATTTCTTCTTCTCCACCACCTTTTTCTCCATCCTGTTCATTCTCACATCCTTCTCTTTCTCCTGTTGTTCTCTGTTCGCTTTTTACTTCTATTCTCTTTTATTATCTCTTTTATAGTCATCTTCATTTTCGCTGACCAACATAGCTGTTACTAAGCACTGAATAGTAGCGTAATATTATTTAAAATGATATTATTGAACGAGATTAAGGATGTGAAGTAGATTCAGCTGGATCAGGATAAGTCCCGGTGTTGTTCTGTTGAAAACACACTAATGGAAGTTATACGTTATCATAGCAATACGGAAACAAACCTCGATATTTGTTCTCTAAACGGAACTTTAAAGAATATTTGAGCTAACGAAACATTTCTTGTTGGCTCAAAGGCAGTCTCCAGCCAAAAGGAAACTGACCTCACAGTTCGTGTCAGCGTGGCATGTCGTGGGACCGAACTTTTCAAACGCCACCAGATACCGTCTCTGATATCCGCGTTGCCTTTCGTGTAGGAAACTTAAAGGGAATGTCCAGCTTGACAGTTATTCTGTGACGTCAATAATGTAGTCGATTTTATGAGTTTCCCAGACGTGGGAGCAGTTCCACCAAAGTAGGTCACAAGAAACCTCGTGGATTTGTCCAGTTACAAACACAAATATGCCAAAACATCCTGAAAGCTGTGGGTTGTGTGGGACAAGTGACATTGTAAGGGGAATTCGTAGAAATGAAGGCTAATGAAACGGGCTGCGTAACTTGCGACCAACACAAGGAAACAAGAGTGTTTGACCCACTTACCGACCGGTCGAAAGGGGGGGGGGGGCATTTAGGACCGTTAAGTGACCGATGTATTTAGAGAGACAGTGAACAGCAAAGGTACATCTTGTGAACGTACTGTTCGCAACAGTTCCACTCATGAATAAATGAACCGTTATTCGAAAACGGTTTGAAGATTTCTGGCTTCTGGGTTGTTACTCCGTCTAGTTTGGTAGAAAATTACTGAGGTTTGTCAGTCTTGAACATAGGAGCCAGCAAACGATAAATAACAAATGAGAGTAATATCTTCAATTAGTGCCACATTCCCCGCGTATCTCACACTGACAGTGTTAGATGAACGGTCAGCTTTATGCAATAAGAAGCATTTAATTAGCGAGCTGTTCTACAATACAGATACAGTGCTTGCACCACAAGCTTGTTGATCACAGTAACTTCTTTATCCATACCTTACTAACCGACCGATTTGCAGCAAACATGCAGTGTTTGTTTAAAAATATTTTGCATTGTCCTTTCGTTAATTCGCTGATTGTTAAGATCTATCTACTCTCATAGGCAGTACGTACCTCTTGATATTGTATTATCTGCAACATGTTTCGGCTAATATCGAGCCATCACCAGGGTGACAAGTACAAGGGAACACGTGAACGAGTGTAGGAACAGCCACACTGTACGGCGCTAAATTTTCTTCTGGCTGTACAATATGTCATTCTTTCTCAACCTTTGTCAGACCGCGGCCCAGTAAATTCTTTTTTTCATAAGACGAGGGCCCGGTCCCAACAGATTTACTCGTAAATAACTTTCCAATTTCTTTTTAAGTTCATACATTAAACTAACGTAAATATTAATAATTAGTTATGGCATAATCATAAACAGTGTTAGAACACTTATGTTTAAGGTGGCATGTTGACAAATATAAAATTACATTTAAATTAATTATCAGTCACTGGAATAATGAAATCTTGTAGCATATTGTAGTTTCCTCAGGCCAACACGACACGCTCACGAACATTATCTCCTCAGAATATTTCCACTATAAAATATTTATTCATGAAAAATGCTTAGAAAACTAAAATGACAAATTCCAGGAGAACCTCTCGCGGCCCTGTATAATTCATGCCAGGGCCCGGTACCGGGCCGCGGCCCGGCGGTTGAGAAACACTGCGCCATGTGAGGTCGAGCGGCATCAAAATACACCTTTTGGTATTGAAACATTATTCGCATTATAATTATAATATAAAATATTAATGACTAAAAATTAAAAATTGGATTTTATAAAAGTCTTTATTTGGGCCGGGAATAGCGCGCGACTCGCTACGGGCTGGACGGTCCGGGGATCGAATCCCGGTGGAGGCGAGATTTTCTGCACCTGTCCAGACCAGCACTGGGGCTCACCCAGCCTCCTGTAGAATGGGTACCGGGTCTTTCCCTGAGGTAAAGCGACCGGGGCGTGGCGTTGACCACCCACCCAATCTAGCGCCGAGGTTAAAGGAAGAGTAGAGCTGTACCTCTACCCCACCTCTGGGCCTTCGTGGCCTGTTCTAGGGTGAACTTTACCTTTAAAATTTTTATATAACAATAAACTTTGGTAGAATAATTATTTATACTTGAAGACAGTGATTGGTTTTGCGTCGTCAGTAGTAACTTCGTAATATTTTGCGTCCCACAGTGACAAGATGCCAAGTGTAGGTTACTGATCGAATGAACACACTCTGCAGTGTGTATTTAGTTCTATCTTTGTAAACATTGCTATACTCGCTTGGAAGTAAAAGGTGTAGGTCCCTTTGAACATGCAGGCACAGAGGCAGAGTTGAGACATAGCTCAATTCAATCTTAACTTAGGTCTCAGATGGGGGTGGGTGGCCAGTCCGGCCGCTCTTCCCCGGGAAAGAGAACGGGTACCCATTATGCAGTAGAATTAGTGGGGCCAGAGCCGACCTGGACGGGCGTGGATAAGACGTAGTTTTTTTATCCATACCGGGGTGCGAACCTCAAACTCTCTACCCGTTGCTAGTTGCTATACCGACTACGCCACTCGACCTATCTCCCTGGATATAGGGGCCGATAATTACCCTGATTTCCTTCCTTAAGTAAATGAACATAAGATCACTATACTGTGTGTGTGTGTGTGTGTGTGTGAATTGCGACTTTTGAATCAATAGAATGATTTTTTCCTGAAACAGTGAATTAACGGTAAGTTATTGGAGGTCACTGCAGTTATGTAATTTCATAATTCAATTATACAAACACAGCGATTTATGAACTTGCAAAGTGCGAGTGCGAAACTGTCTGCCTTTGAATTTTTACATGCGTCATACTCGTTGTGTTATATACGTAATTGAGGAGGGGTTTTTTAAAGCCAAACCACAACTAACTTATGATGTTTTATTCATGCTGACGTCATGTTTCGGCCCTTACAATGGGCCATCTTCAGGTCACAAGATATATATATCAAATATATGTCTTGTGACCTGAAGATGGCCCATTTTAAGGGCCGAAACATGTCGTCAGCATAATTAAAAACAACATAATAAGTTAGTTGTGTTTTGGCTTAAATAAACTCCTCCTCAACTGCTGTATGCCTTTGGTCACTGTTGGCTATTGTTGTTATGTTGGCTACTGTCATTAGTGTTCGATACTGTAGTGACTGGGTCTCGCGAACAGCATGCATAGTACCGCCATTGTAAAAGCTCTGTCATAACCACCGAAACGCTGCTGTCACTCACTCACTCACCAACCAGGCATCTCATGTACACGGAGATTGCTGCTGCCTTTTCTCGATACGGACTAAACAACGGGTTGCACGACTGAGAAATCATGGTTCGATTCACCACATACACACCACACACACACACAACACACACACATACACACACCACACACACACCACACACACGCACACACCAAACACACACACCACACACACACACACACCACAACACATACACACACCACACACACACCACACACACCACACACACACACACCACACACACCACACACACATACACACACCACACACACACACACACACAACACACACACACCACACACACACACACCACACACACACACACAACACACACAC
>Ga0131853_10023764_pt1 | contig 11064 bp, 10 predicted proteins | sample TergutLab28metaG_FD_92764 | JGI IMG/M metagenome (GOLD analysis project Ga0131853, IMG submission 92764) | Labiotermes labralis P1 segment gut microbial communities from Petit-Saut dam, French Guiana - Lab288 P1 (version 2) (version 2) | ecosystem: Host-associated > Arthropoda: Insects >...
CGAGTTTCTAATCCCGGTGGGGGCGAAATGTTCCGCACCTGTCCAGACCGGTCCTGGGACCCACCCGGCCTCCTATACAAAGGGTACCGGGTCTTCCCCGGGGGTAAAGTGGCTGGAACGTGGCGTGCCCATTGTACAGGGGGCTGGGTGGGCCCCAGGGCCGGTGTGGACTGGTGCAGGAAATATCGCCTATCACCGAGATTCGTTACCCGTGCCTTCCAGCCCGTAGTGAGCCGCTATACCGAATGAGCTATCCCGACTCACCGACGAGTAATGGGATGATTAATAAATTAATGAATTGAGGAAGATGCGAAAGAAAGTTACTGTGACGCATTTTGAAATCTTGGCAGTGGTACTAGGTGAGAGGGGTTCTGCTAGAATAGGAGGCGGATTATGAGAAAGGCAAAGTCGAAGTACGAGTACTGTTCCTGGTCGTGCTGCGCTGTTGGTGTGCATTAAGGTCGATAAAACACCTTCTTCTTGTACGTCATATCCGGAAATATGATGATACACATAATTGTTTCTGGCTTTATTGGATATCAGTAGACAAGAAGACAATGATGTGGTATCTAATCAAACATAACGCCTGTTTGAGTTGACCTTCCACTCCCGTCCGCTGGGAGCCGCGCTGATGTTTGCCGAAGACGCGAACATGACGAGGCCAATAAGTGCTTTTCACGATTATGCGAATGCCCTTAAAGAGGACAACGTAAACGTGTTCCACAGATGAACATTATTTAACGTTTGGTGCACGTTTATGACACTAAATTTATTTTTCGTTTATAGGAGCCGCGTTACAAATCGATCACCGGCTGCAACGGTAAATTGTCTTGATATCTCTATCTAGCTGCATAAACAATGAGCTGTCGAAACAGCAGGTTTGTTTGTGAAAGAAACTGAGATAAGGACACACAAGATAGTAGAAAGGCAATCTTAAATGCCCTAATGTATTGCAAGTACTCATTTTCATACGTTCTGAGTGTTTTGTTTTGTTACATCGACAAGATAGCCCGTATGGTATCTCTGTAGTCGTGCTACCTCCATGACTCCCCTCTGGTAACTCTTCAAGAACTGAGACAAGGCCTCGGAATATTCAAGTCTTCTGAGATGTTACACTGTGTCGAATAGTGAATAGTTACCGAAGTTTTGGAGGAGCCTAGTGGACTTCTTGACAGTGCAAATGACCGCACTTGGCGCTTACGAAACGTCGGTATATATTTATCAGCCTACACGGTGTGTAACATCCCAGAATGCTTCTGAGGCTTCAACGAAAACTTCAAATGTCGTGGGAGGTTTATTTCCTAAGCATAGTTGGGTACTGGTGCTAGCTCATCCAGGTTCCTTCGTGTATGTACGTCCTGCATCGTAGTAATATTCTGAAACAGTTGACGGGTTTTAATGAGACGTGGTATGAATGTTACAGCACCAGAATTCACCTCAGCCTTGAACTTCTTAATGTCCAGTCCGTCGGCTGCGGAACAAGCAAGATGTGGGCGAGTCTTAATCATGAACTTGAAATTTGTTGTGACAAAGTGTGCGGAATGTTGAAAGTACTAGCATGGCCGTGTGGAATGTGTATTTATCTTTACATTTGTTGGCTTTGACGATCCCGCGGAGCTGGATGTTAAATTTTGTATGGACATTATCCTTTACATGCCTATAAGTTCTATTTTTGCACCGACCGTTAACAAATCTAGGCATGGTGCGAAGCTTTGACATTATGCAGTTCTTTCTAGCTTCGCCCAGTCCCTCGTACGAGGAACATAGTTGCCAGAAATTCTTCCCAGAACGTTCTTTTCGCACTCCCCCCTTCTCCCCAGCCCTAAATACTCAAGCTTCGGATGCAGGAATGTTTGTTGAGCCGGTATGTAGTGGACTGGCGACCGAAGAATCGTGGTTCTATTCCCGACGACAAGAAATTGCTGTCTTTCACAGCGACCATACCCAGACCAACCGAGCCGGCTGCACGGTGGCTACCGGAATTTTTCGTCGGGGATTGAAGCTGACCGTTCTCATTGTTGAGCCAAGGTTAAGGATGTGTGGAGCTATATCTGCACTCCTCCATGCGCCTTTTGTGATGTAGAGGTTAATTAGGTGCAGGAACACCTTCACCTTCACAGGAATGGTACTCTGGCATATTGTGAAACTGCCCTTTGTTATGACTCATTCCATGGCAGTGTCGCATTATAAATTTTTTATGCCCTACAATTTGAAGGTACGGAACAAACTACAATGATACGGGATTTTGGGCGTGTCGCCTCACGTTGTGCAGTCGCTACACTGGCCTGCAATATTAATGACAATAGCCTACTGTAATTTTTATGGTGTATCGATCCTTCAAGTTTACAGACATGAAGACCGATTCTGAACACAAATAAGTACTTTGTGAAACTTAACATTTTAGAATGCGTAAAGATGAGGGTTGTGCACGAATGGAGTTGGGTCGATTGTCAAGCTACAGGTGTTTGTTGTATAATGAGGCGTCAAGTTATAAACGCTTGTGTCTTCATTACCAGGAATTCTGAAACCAGTCTTCATGAACGACAGTACACGAGTAGGCTGTAATTATGTTGGCTAAATAAATGATTGTGTGCTGTGGGTACTTGGCTCCATAGAGCAGAGTCCTTTCCAAGAAGCGTAGTCTAGACTCCCAGCTCGTCCAGAGGTCCTGTGTTGTTGACAGAATGGTATTAGAAATGTCCGACTTTCATGCAGTGCATTGTTGACCAGAACACGACACTGCAAACACATTGCGCATTGTAACTCCATATTTCCCCAAAATCCGTTTATAGTTCCTTCTACGTACTCGCGAAAAGTGCCTGTTACCTTCGTCACGTTTGCCCGTCCTTCTTTCCGCATGTATCAGCTCGGCTGCACTGGACGTATTTTCACGAAATTTGATATCGATTATTTTATGAAAATTTGTTTGAGAAATACAGATTTGGTTAAAATCAGGCGTCAGGCACTTTACGTAAGTACCAGAGCGTTATTGTTGCCGGCGATGTAAAATCGCTATGAAAGCATTGTTGACAACACCATGTAATCATCAGTGTAAAAGACACGTATTGATATCTTTTCGTTGCAATTTTTCCAATACTGATTATATAGTTTACATTGCTTGTCGTGTACCTAAAAGATTCAGTTCGTACCTCAGAGATAACGCCGTTTACTTCCATTAGAAAGAACAATACGTGAATATCCTTTATAACTGTTGTACGCGGGATTCTGTAAAATTATATACAATAAGTAACAGCTTTAAATTAGGTAAAAGTTTGAACTTTCAAGGTAATTTTCTTGCGTACCTTTGCTAAAGTCGTTAGGATAGCTGAAATAGTATAGGTACAATACATTATATACAAAACTTGAATTTTTATGATTGACTACCCTTTATGTAAAAATTAGATCCTATTTCTTTTTTAAATAGAACTTAAATTTATCGCCCATTGTATTTTGAATTTTTTGTATTGTCTGAAGAAGGAGAAGCCGGCCTTAACATATTGCAATGAATACAAGATAATGGAAATGAAAATTTCAGTAATGATGACAGTTTATTTTAATATCGTTTATTTCAGCGTACTGTTGTCTTTTGTTTTGTGGGCTTAACGTAGGCTGCTTGTACCTGGGTGCTGATAAGTCCTTAGCCCGACCAGGAAGGAAACAAGCTGCGCCTGTCAAAAGTGTGATGGGCAGAGGGATGGATTGATTTGTCTACGGTAGGGACAGGTGGTGGACTCTTGTGAATGTGGTAATGGACCTCCAAGTTCCATAAAATGCGGGGAATGTAGCTTGTTTCTTTCTGGTCGAGCTATGGACTTATAAGCACCCCTGTAAATGTTATGATACGGCTGGACAGATCCCGGTCCTCAACTCTTAACATTTTGTGATGGCGCCATTTTTTCAGTAATCATATTTACCTTTTTTTTTTTTGCTTCTTTTTAGAGCCCATGTAAACATTGCTTACATCAGCATATTCTTCGTCTCCGTCAGCGAGCAATCGGTAAATGAAACGCTGTGTTGATCGGCCACTGGTGGTTGTGTGTATTGCGATGAATGGTTCACGGTCATTTAATTTGCACTACCATGAGGCTGCGCCATGTGTACTGATTACAAGGTTCACACAAATCGACACGTGATGCCTACATCCAGGGACATCCAATCTCATTTGACAGAGGGCGACACCGTTATTGTGGGCTGTTTGGGGGACCGCACGTGTACAAATCACAATAAGTGGTAAACGTAATGGCCAAAATTGTTACGTAATTTATATAGTATATGCTTCATCAAGTTGAAGGAGTGGAATGGACTACAAAGATTTCCGATAAAGCGCAACACTATACGGTGGGAATACTGACAGGCTTCCACTTCGCCACAGGGTCCACATTCATGGAACCCAGTCCACACAACAGGTTCTATAATACTGTAAATGCCAAGCGTTGTGACATCCTGTACTTTCGTATTTTCTGCTTGAATTAGTGGTGGATGCCGTAATTAAGAAGTGTATTTTCAGCGCTTGAACTTACGAGTGAGTGTGTTCGTCCTGCGTTTGATGTAGCTGGGTTGGTGATCGGCACGGTTACTTTGTGAAACTTAACATTTCATTTTGCCCCTGGCAGGGGCAAAATGAAGCTTGGAACCTAACTTACGCTGCAGACTGTTATCAGTGGTGGGTCTTCACCAAACTGTATGTGCCGTTATCTTCACAGACCTCCAGTGTTGATTTTCGGTAACGTATTTAAGTCTTCGTACAATCGCACGGCTTCGTCGACGTATTACCATGTGTCCAAATGGCACTGCATGTAGTTGAATTAAACACAGAAATAAAGCTGAGTACCTCCGAAGCTGTGACGTTGATAGAATTAGCTTCCTTCTTTGACAGTTGTGGTTGAAAATGCGCATAAAATTTGAAGTATTGCTGATTTTGAAAGTAAAAAATCAGGAGGCTGAATTGGACATGGGGAATGTTGGTAGCCCTGCCATCGCAGTGTAGCCAGGCATGTATAGAGATCGAACGTGAGTCAATGTCTTGATTCGTAAAAGGTAAAGTTCATCCCATGACATGCCTTTGCAGTGACAGAGGAGAGGCGGCGGTACACTTCAAAATGATTCGTAGCTTCGGCGCTAGACGGGTGCGGGTGTTAAGCATTACACCCCGGCCGCTTTACCCCGGTGAAGACCCAGTCTCCATTGTACAGGAGGCTGGGTGGGCCTCCGGGCCGGTCTGGACGGGTGTGGAAAAATTCACCTCGCATCGGGATTTGATCCCCGGGCCGTCCAGCCCCGTAGTGAGTCGCCATCCCGTCTGCCCTATTCCGGCCGCGATTGGTTTAGAAGGGACCACAATTCAGGCCTGTGCTTTAGTTAGTAGAAAGTAGGTGTGTATTGTTCTCCAAGTACGTGGCGGAAGAGAATCGTTTGAAGACGTAGATACGTATTTAGTTAGTTACTGAGCTATTCGAAATGCCGAAGGAAGACTGTGACTGAATCCACTCTTGTTATCAAAGGGGCTGTTTGCGTGTATTTGTGTGAGCGTGCATGTTGCCATTACGAAGAAGATAATATGATAAATTGTAGAAACAAGTTTTGCCGCGTTGTGTAATGCTGTAATTGGTAGACGTGGCCGTCTTTTGTTGCCTTGTCTTCGTTTTGCTGTGTCAGCATTGATAGATAACACGTTCTTTTTGGCACTTGTAATGCTTTTTCGTAGCGTACTTTCCTTCCTGAAGGAAAACAGGCAATTCCGAGGAGAACTGTCCAAGCACAGTGAAACCTGTCCTTGTTGGCCACCCTACGTTCCATTTCAAAGCGACCCAAATTACGCAGGTAGCCATCTGAAGGGAAACCACTTGATACTACGAAAATTGAACTTTGGTCTGTCACTTGTGGAAACATTTCATAGTGCAGAGAGAGGTGGTCGAGTTAGGAAACAGGTACACAATCCTCTCAGTGAGTAGGGACTTGGAAGTCCAGTAATGGGTCAGTTACCACCAGGAAATTTCTATTTTCCAAATTTGTGAAAGAATGGAGACTGAGTGTAGTGTAACGCGACTGGGCGCGGACTGGTTGGCCACGACGTAGGTCAAAGTACTCGGACTTTGATTTCAGATAACTACTTAAGCTGATTTATTGGAAGCTGCTGCTACATTAGTAGTTACAGTTGAGTCCAGTTGGAGTACAGTTGAAATGATAGTCCAGGCAAGCTATGATATTATTAAAGTGGTGCCAAAAATGTAGACTCGCATCAGTGACGTCTGCCCGTGAGCTGACTGAAGTTAATCTTGGTTTTACATTGAAACAATAGACTTACACAGATTTTCTTGGGCATTGATCGGGGTGGAGTGTCACCCATGTGACTTCTGACCTTAATCTTTGATTGGTTATTAATGACGTTATACCTACTTCCTTATATGGTCACGACGTTTCCAATTGGATATTAATTGCATCTTCCTGACCATCACTTTTAAAACAGACCTTCTGAGAAACGTGTCACAAGACAACGCCTGTGAACTATTACTCTAGCATGACACCATTTCCTTCACACATTATTACAATCTTTCAACTCTTATTCCACTAGAGTAACATTGTTATTTGCTCCTTAGATATTGTGTTGATGGAATGCATTAAAGCTTACGACTAACTGCTGCAGTATGGGTGACAATGATCAGTACTACAAGAAGGCATCAGTATGCTCTGTCTCTTTGTCACACTCAACTCTTCCACTCACATCTTATTACAGTAGTTCTGCTAATGACTGGGGGTTAAGAAAAATGCACTACGCCTAACTCTTTAGAGTTGTTGTTGTTGTTGTTGTTGTTGATGATGACGACGATGACGATGGCAGAGGATTTCGGCCAATGTACAGGTTGGCACGAAAACTATGCAACTGTTAGATCGGCCAACATAGGGACGTTGAACTACTAATTACAGCATAGCCACTAAATGAAACTGGCCAAGATTGAGATCCACAGGTAGCCACGTTACGGAATAATGATGCATAACATTACGGTAATGTGCCGGTTTCTTAAACGTGCGGCCAACTGGGACAGGTGGCCGACTTCGAAAGGGGACCAACTTGACCGGTTTTACTATATTGTCTTTTTTTTCCGAAAAGAATTTGTAGATAAGTGAACATTTTGCATTTTGTGTACGTTAGTTATGTTGCATGTAACTTAAATGTCTCTCATCTTCGCCATTTTGTAATGGTTTGGCGTACAAATAATTTATTCGGTCTGTCGTCAGTCTAGATGCTGTAATTCATTAGTTTTCCTCTCATTCTGACAGCAATGTGGTTATTTTACATTGTACAGAATTATGACGTCAGTAGAAGTTTGCTTATTTTACTAAGATATACTGGCACACTTCCTTCCAGGGAACGAAAAGTTGCACTGGTGCCGCATTTCAAGTTTGCATGTGCACGATGTTGTCAGGAACAGAATACGGTGATCGGGTTGGCTGTAGTGAGAGGCATGACACAGTAATAACATCCCATTTCGTCATGCAAATGAATGTATTCGGTTTATATATTAAAATTATTTACTTTTGCAGCTGTCAAACACAACCATTTTATACATCGGAATGTACATATCGTTCATTTGCGACAAGAGTGTCACAACTCAAAATTTCGCATTTTTGAGTTATTGGTATAGAAAGAAACGTTTGCAGATGCACTTATAAAAGGTATAGTGTCATAACGCAGTTTGTAAAACTCGCCGCTGGAGAGCAGTTGTGTTGTTGTTGCACTCATAGAAAATTCCAGCACTTCAAAACCTTTAAAAGTCTGTCCTGAAAAATCACAGATTTTGAGTTGCGACACTGTTGTTACAAATGAGCGATATTACAGTGCTCGTCGCCCTAAAGATGTAACTACTGGGATGAACTTATTATTTACGTAACGGTATAAAATTATGATTATCAATATTTAAATTTGGTGCTGTCATACAATAAGTAAAAAGCATGAACGAGAGTTCTGGCACTAATTAATGTTGTTTTTTTTTTAATTATTTTATTTCGTAACATCAGATGGCCTGAAGATGACCTTGGGCGATGTCGCCTTCTTGAAAAATTGATGTTAAGTATTAATGAAGTTGTGCAGACGGTTATTTCAGTGTTTTTTATTGTCAACACAACGGGATTCATAGCATTAAGTTCAGAATGGCATAAAACGTTCGTACCGAGTTCTGTGAAGATCGGCCTCGTCGTTGAAAAATTCAAGTGGGGGACGGGCACTTAACCCAACAGTTTATTCTGAAAGTCTCTCCAGCCCGTGAGACCCATGAAATTATAGGTAAGAACAGTACGTGGGTCCACTTTGGGCGTTAAATGCGCCACTGCTAGGTCCCATTTATTCCAGAATGTCAGGATTTGCACCACCATTTTGCGACAAAGAATTATTCGCCTGCAGGTGAGGTGCGTTTGTAAGAGCTCAAGTTCCTAACGTGACGTATTTCTGCGGGGCGCTCCGTTTCGTGAATCCGTAGAGCGGATCGTCATAGGATGACAAGTCCGGACTTTTCGAACGGCCGCTGTGGAGGCGTCGGTAAATGCTACTATTCGCGGCCAATCCACGTGCCTATGAACACTTCCCTGCAGAATTCTTGCTGTGATTGCACAAGTAGCCGCGGCTTTGTTGAATGTGACTGTAGAAGCACTTTGGAAGTCTGTTGTTTACTCATATGTGACCTTTCTTGAGTCCGTGTGCTCGTGACCAGGCATGTAGCCAGACCATGAGCACAGTAAGTTTAGCGGCTTCCAGTGCCGGTGCATATATTCACTTTTATGTGCAGTATGCACAGTTAAACATACACTGTCTATATATGTATACACACGTACACACACACACGCAAAGTAGGGTCTCGTTTTACGACATGGTTACGTTCTCGAATATTTGGTTGTAAATCGAATCGACGTAAAACGAGTACTATTTAATCGTTTAAATTGAGATAGGTTCATGGACCAAACAAATTAGTCAGTTTTATAATTTACAATATTTCTTTACATTATGACATACAATTTTAATTTAATGAATTAGGTATATAGAAAATGACACAGATAATTGAAAAAAATATCAATCAAATCACTTTTTTTTTTGTTGAAGAAGGCCCAGGCCGTGGTTCAGAAGACATAAATAAAAAAGAATGTAACGTCAACTGTTTTGATTTTTTCTTCTTTTCTGTCTTTTTGATGGACGTCATATGTGGCAAAATCACTATCAACTTAAAGGAACTGGACCTAAATAGAAAAATTAGAAACACACGCACACCGGAAAAGAGCAAGAAACGCACTAAGTAGAGAAAGGACGCTTAAGTTGCGACAGTGATGCACCGCCAGTCGGGAGTGCTCGGTCCGACTCGACAAGGGTCGTAAAAGTGAATCGTCGTAAAACGAACCGTCGCAAAACGAGACCCTACTGTGTGTGTGTATATATATATATATATATATATATATATATATATTTATTTATATATATAATGTCTGCATACGTGTAAAAGGCGCTTCTTTCAAGACCACAAAATCAAAACTTTAGGTGTTATGCTCTGTAAACTTTACGTTTTTTTTTAACAGTGCAATGTGATATACAGGCGTACCCCCGTAACCGCGTGTAATACGTTCCAAGATGTACCGCGGTTACGTGAAACCTCGGATAATACCGAACGCTATATATAATGTGATATTCGTGTAACATGCATAAATACGGTACAGTTTAATTGATAAATTGCGCACAGTATGACATTACCAACATTAAATAAGGTGTACTGTATACCACATTGTACATTTACAGTGTACTTTCTCTTTCGTTCGTATGAAATTAAGGGATTCTGACGTTTTAGCCTAATCCTCAAGAGACGATAGAGCAATGAAAAAATACAGTACCTGTACTGTACAGTATCATGTACAGTGTCAAGGGATGACAGAACAATATAAATCATGCTTTCCGTCAAAGCGCTGCATATGCAATGAAAAAACGTGTTACTGTCACACATTTTACGATGAAAATCATACGTACGTACCTGTAATAAGAAAATTTTATTTGTTAAAAGTATCTTAGACTATTGTGGGTATTCACCAACTTCTCCATTCTTCTTGTTGCTTTCTGAACAAAACACTGCACTAACACAGCAACTAATTTGAACAGCGAGAACACTAGCAGCAAAATGGTGGCAAGTTTGTGGGGAAGCGTGGGTACAGGCACAAAGGAAGATGAGTCAAGTACTGGGCGCATTTGGGCTGCTAGATTTCACCACATTATGGCCCGTTCTCGCTTGGCGCGCGTTTTGAAACTTATGAACTGTTTATTTCTTTAATTTTCCAAATTTCTTTCCGGCCGCGGTAAACCGCGGATACGGGGGACCGCCTGTACATATGTAGTAAGAACCAACAAAATGCACACTTTTTACATTCATGTTTTAATTTAATTATAGTCTGGTCGATGGCAGGATCTGCACATCCTGCCATCGGCCTGCTTGTATGGATGCATGAAATATCATAAAACTGCATGTATTGTCTTCCTGAGGATGAACACTTGAATGTTCGAAACATGTCAAGGACATTATAATTAAATTAAAACAATGTAAAAAATTGTGCATATTGTTGGTGGTTATTACATATGTGCTGTATAACCATGCACAAAGCTTCTTGCGTGTACACACATTTTTTAGAGTGAGCCAGCACACTTATCACAGCAGTATATATATTTCGCGGATCGTATCAGATGGCGCCAGCATTTCACACTGTAGCCAAAGGTGCTAGACGCTTGCCACAATCAGCTAGGATGGCTACGATATCAATGCACTTGGAACATTGCGAACGAATGGGATTCCACAAGTGGAATGCACTACACCACTCAAACCAACGCACCCACGCTGTCGCTACATGACACTTAACGAGAATGATACTGCCTGCTTAACCTGTTACGTATCTTTTGCTGCTCGCCATCTCTTCCAGTGGTCACTCAGCCCCCCCCCCCCCCCCCCCCCACACACAAAACAACACCCACAAAACCACACCACCTCCCCCCCTCACCTCCACCATCATCAGGCTACAACCAACCCGTGGGGGGCGGCCCCCCCC
>Ga0131853_10023765_pt1 | contig 11064 bp, 8 predicted proteins | sample TergutLab28metaG_FD_92764 | JGI IMG/M metagenome (GOLD analysis project Ga0131853, IMG submission 92764) | Labiotermes labralis P1 segment gut microbial communities from Petit-Saut dam, French Guiana - Lab288 P1 (version 2) (version 2) | ecosystem: Host-associated > Arthropoda: Insects >...
ATCCATAATCAATTCCAACCTCTGCACAGAGATCGTGTATGGTACGACGACGATCCTGGTTGACAGCCTCCCGTACCTGTTCCACTTTTGAGGGGGTTGTTGCCGTGCTTGGCCGACCTGATCGATCATCATTAGCAGTCATAGTTCTGCCATTCTTGAAACGTCCAAACCACTCAAAAGTTCGGCTACGCCTCATGCACGAATCACCAAAAGGCTGTTTCGACTTTTCAAAAGTTTCACTTCCCGTTTTACCTAATCTCACACAGAACTTGATGCACACCCTTTGTTCGTCAACTTCCGCCGTACCGCCGGTATAAGAAAATCTCAGACGGCTGATGCAATACACACGTAAAGACACGTGCAACAATCAAACGCTTCCACATCCAACCACGCCACTCGGCACACTCACTCACAAGACACCACCGCAACACACCATAGCGGGAAACTCGAGAACTACAAGCGACTTGCGTGTTATGAGCATTGTCCTGGGACATTTGGATACACCTTCGTACAGTACGTCACACACACATACATAATCAGTAATAAACGCTTCTTATAATAAGACCAATTAGGTGCACTAATTTCTCGAATTTATTTTTGGAATAAAACTCTACATGTTTCGGACAGTTCCTGTGTCCATCATCAGGAGTTTTTCACTGTACACACAGCAATGGTATATGTCATATAGTTTTGTTGACAGCCTGTGAGCAGGATCAGGTCGGAGATCCTGCTCGCAAGCTGTCAGCAAACCTATTATGACATATACCATTGCTGTGTGTACAGTAAAGAGTGCCTGATGATGGACAGAGGAACTGTCCGAAACATGTAGAGTTTTGTTCCAAAAATAAATTTGAGAAATTAGTGCATCTAGTTGGTTTTATTATAAGAATTTATCACGATGCACGGTCACCTGAACATCAAATCAGTAATAAACGGCTGCTAATAATTAGCAATTTTCATAATTATAATTACAAACATAACTACATGTCAGCATTATCAGGTGTTTGGCAGTTTACGATTACAGGCTGCACTACGCTACGCTATGTGAGACAGAAGGCAATAAATTATACTTGGAATTGTATATAAAGATCTGAAGTACAATATCACATTATTTATAAATATAAAAACTTATAGTACAATACAATAATTGGAAGTAAAACACCTTATATGAAACCAAGTTCATTAACTGTCCCTGCAATTAAAGTATTCATCTATGGAATCAAATGATCGGGGCTCATGCATTGGGCCCTTCATACTACTGAGACGCGGTGCGATGAGGTCGCGATGCCGGTTAATCTCGACAAAACTGGGCTCGTTGTATTTACAAGAAGAAGGAAACCTCCTTGTTTCTTTGAACCACCCTTTTTGGGGTAACTTTACGTCGCTCTTTGTCTGTCAAGTATCTCGGGTAGTCCCGGATTCTCGGCTGACCTGGAGGGAATATGTGGATATCAAGATGAGGAAGGCTCACAATGTGCTGTGGGCCTGTAGGAGGGCGTATGGTGCGACGTGGGGCCTCAGACCCAAGGCAGTCCACTGGGTCTATGTCTTCATCATTCGGCCCTATATCCTTAGTTTGGTGGTCTGGCTGTCAGACGGCCAATGCCAAGAAAACACTAAGCAGATTACAAAGACATGCGTGCTGAGTGACAACGGGAACAAAAGCGCACTACTGCTACTGGTGCAATGGAAGCACTCACTGGCCTTCCTCCCGCTGGATCAGGTGATTCAGGGAGAGGCAAAGTCAGCTGCGCATCGTCTCTGGGCTCCGGGATGTTGGTCTTACCTTCACCCCAATCGAGGACATAGCAGCACATTGCTAAGGCTTCAGCAGTCAATATTTAACACAGGGGCCGACGTTATGTTATTTAATCTTGAACCCAAATATAGGGTTACTATGGTGACTAGAGAAGGATGGACCAGAGGAACTGAGACTCATCCTGTACTTAAAGGGCTCGTCTGGTTTACAGATGGGTCTAGGACGAAGGAGGGAACCGTGGCTGGAGTCGATGGGTACTCTGTGGGAAGGAGGCTCAGTATTTCTCTAGAAAAGTATGCTACAGTTTTTAAGACCGATATACATGCTATCTTGACTTCTGCTTATGAAATTCAAACGAATGCTAGACCAGAGAAATGCATTAGTATTTGCTACGACAGCGAGGAGGCTCTGAAAGCTCTTCTGACTGTCAACAAACGTCTCAGTTGGTGCAACAGTGCCAAAAGGCGTTGCATGATATCTACTCAGAACACCGTGGGGCTGTATTGGGTCCCCGGACATGCTGGGGTACGAGGAAACGATTTCACCGACAGGGTCACAAGAGACGGTTCTGTTCAAAAGTCTGTTGGACCTGAGCCGTCCTTGGGCGGTCTCTAGGCAGCATATAAGAAGAAAAATAAACGTTGGATGGATAACCAGCATTTGGCAGGAAAGCGATGTCTTGGTAGCACTCAGAGACAGGCTCAAGAATTGACTTCGGGCCTTAAGCCGACTGCTTAGACCAGGCTGTCCTTTAACAAGACATATTCCAGGGTCGTTACCGGCCTTTAATGGACATAACACCCTGAGAATTTATCCTCACTTAATGAGGCTGACCAACAGTCCCTTATGTAGGAGGTGTGGAGAAGAGGATGAATCCTCAGCCCAAATTTTGTGTGATTTCAAAGCTTTGCCTTCACTCAGACATGTATATCTGGGCTCCTTTTTCTTGGATCCAAAGGACATTAAGGCTGTCTAAGTCTAGGGGCCATCTGAACTTAAGAAAGGAACAGGGCTACCTTGACCTGGTATCAGATTATGGGGCACAGAGGGCCCGTTTTAATGCCTAGGTGCACAGGTACCGTAAGGGCTCGAACTGAAACGCTAATCAATCAATAAATCAATGAAATAAAATGAATTTGAAAGAAGCAGTTTTTTTAAGGTAGGCCTAAATACTTTCATCTCATTAGACAAGCTTCTTATACTGGATGGGAGATGATTGAGAACCTCAATTCAAAATAGTAGTCTATAATTTGAAATATTGCTAAATTTGATATTGGAGGGTGAAGATTAGGGCTATATCTAGTTTCAATGCTATGAATCTCTATTTGACTTACAATGATCCTTGTGTTTCATTTCAAACAATAATAGGGAATATATATATATATATATATACTGTGAATACAAAGGTAACATTTCAGGTTTTTAAGCAATTCCTTACCAGAGTCTCTACCTCTTGGATTCGTAATAATTATAATTATTCTTTTTTGGATCCCAAAAATATTAATACTGTAGAGCGAGTTACCCCAGCAAATTAAACCGTATTTCATAACAGAGTGTAGGCAGGAAAAATAGACCATCCTTAGAGTTTCTTGTGACATGACAACTGTTACATTTCGAACTGCATAACGGGCACAGCTCAATATAGACATTATTTGATCGATGTGACTTTCCCATGACAACGTTTCGTGAACATTTGGACCAAGAAACTTTGTGTTTGAAATGTTAGTAAGTTATGATAACTGACGTCTACATTAATTTGTTGAATATTCTTAGTCGTAAAATAGTAGGTAATGAGGTTTTTTTTTAAAGTTTAATAATAGAAAGTTAGTTTTGAACAATGCCTTTATATCTAGAAGTACTTATTCTTGATAAATTTAAAATCTTCAGGGTTGCGATTAGTTATTATTACGCTAGTGCCATCAGAAAATAGGACCAGTTTAGCGTACTAATTTCTTATTTTAGGCAGATCATTTATATAAAAAAATTAATAAAATAATGGACCAAGAATCAAGCCTTGCGGAACTCCATGCTTGACTATCTCCCGCCCTGAAGGGGTTCAGTTATCAGTATTTCGGTTATATATTAATACTTTCTGATATCCACGGCCTCAGCATATTTTAAGGTGAATTCAAACTTCAGGATCTTTATCAGTAACAAACCCCCGCACATCCTGAAATAAAGTCACCATTAAAACTTTCAACTTTTGCGTATCTTCTCGATTTTATATCGTCATTACTAGTGCGTGCAGCTATACAGACGAACAGGCTTTGACAACATGCCGGACGGGTGGTACTGGCATCCAAGTTTCTCATTCTCTTTGGTCCGACTTACCGAGATTACACTCCTCGCCTATCTTCTGAAGGTTGAAACACGACTCCTTGTTGTGGTATGCAGTCTTACACCAGGAACAGCTCAGGGCAACAATTTCCTTAGAACTGAACGAAAGTTTGGATTGGAATGACTGCAAGAAGAGAATATATTTGTCAAAGCACAATACACACAGCAAACTGAATGTTCCATCACACTTTAAGTACAGGGAGTTTAAACGTATTGCAATACGTTGTCTTTCATGCCTATTCGCTGCTTTTGTTCAAGCTATATCATGTTACTTTTACTGAGAACTCTACACACCAGCCCAAGCTAGCCAACTGCATACCGTGGCAGTACCAACCTAACCATATTCTCTGTCTCACGGTGACGGATATGTAAACAGATATGGGCCTCTACTATCCCATTACAGGCCTGGAGTGACCCTGACGGCTTCAGGAAGTTGAGACTCCCACAATTTCAAGACAATCGGCACACGACGGTGGCAAGGTTATCAGCCCTATGTACCGGCCACCTTTACCCCCAAGGATATATACCAGGTACTCATTTCTGTCAGACGTTGAGTCGACCGAGTGATGCCGGAAGGATTAAATCAAACGGAAAACCCCACTCGAACCCGCGACCTCCCGGCTTGTAGCGCAGTGCCTCAACCAACTGCGCCACCACGTACACCCGGGAGTACAGTGACCGGGGCGTGAAGCTGAGCAACCCCCCCCCCCCTCTATCTACTGTCGAGATTAAGAATAACCGGAGCTATACCTTTAACTTTACCTTATATATCACTTCAGTAACCGAAGTATGTCTTACAAATTGAAGATTAACATAACAATGAAAATGTTCCTGCAATATCACGCATACCCCCAGTTCAATTTCAAATACGTAATGTGAAATGGGCAACACATAATGTGAACACTGCCCAGTACAGGTAGCCCATCAGACATTGCTTCATACCTCGCAACAGTTCAGCTGGTAAACATTCCTCGTCTATCACGTACCATGGCGATTCCTTATCGCATTCACAATATCCTGCCACGAATCCCCACGTCCAGCCAGCTGAATCAAGTCCACCCTGCCTCCCTGTTTATTTCAGTTTCGTTTTAATATTATCCTCCTATTCTATACATCGTCTTTTACAGTGCACTGGAAAAATTAACCAGTAACACTTTGTTGATTGTGTCACTACCTATTGTCTTCCCATTTGCAACTTGGTCTTTCAAGTAGCCTATTTTTCTCGGGCTTCCTGTACGCATTTCTCATCTCTCCCATGTGGGAACCTAATATAAAAATGACATCAGCCAGGGGCGTACTGCCAAAGTTGTAACGACCAGTTCACGTGTCCTAATGTCAAACGCTAATTTTTGTAAGTCAAAATTAAGGATGTACAATGGGCTTATCATTTGTTCACTCTGCGCTGGCGAGTGTGTGTGGTGTGATGTGTGCGCGCATATATGTGTCTGCATTTGGTGTGTGGTGTGCGATGTGTGCGCGAATAAATGTGTCTACATTTGGTGTGTGGTGTGCGATGTGTGCGCGCATATATGTCTGCATTTGGTGTGTGATGTGTGCGCGAATATATGTGTCTCCATTTGGTGTGTGGTGTGCGATGTGCGCGCGCATATATGTGTCTGCATTTGGTGTGTGATGTGTGCGCGCATATATGTGTCTGCATGTGGTGTGTGGTGTGCGATGAGTGCGCGAATATATGTGTCTGCATTTGGTGTGTGGTGTGCGATGTGTCTGCATTTGGAGTGTGGTGTGCGATGTGTGCGCGCATATATGTGTCTGCATGTGGTGTGCGATCTGCGCGCGCATATGTGTCTGCAGGTGGTGTGTGGTGTGCGATGTGCGCGCGCATGTGTCTCCATGTGGTGTGCGGTGTGCGAGGTGTGCGCGAATAAATGTGTCTGCATTTGGTGTGTGATGTGTGCGCGAATAAATGTGTCTGCATTTGGCGCGTGGTGTGCGATGTGCGCGCGCATATGTGTCTGCGTGTGGTGTGTGGTGTGCGATGTGCGCGCGCATATATATGTGTCTGTATTTGGCGTGTGATGTGCGCGCGCATATATGTGTCTGCATGTGGTGTGTGGTGTGCGCACGCATATATGTGTCTGCGTGTGGTGTGCGATGTGTGCGCGCATATATGTGTCTGCATTTGGTGTGTGGTGTGTGATGTGTGCGCGCACATGTGTCTGCATTTGGCGTGTGGTATGCGAGGTGTGCGCGCATATATGTGTCTGCATTTGGTGTGTATGTGTGTGTGTGTGTCCTTAATATGATCACAGGTTCACAAACAGGAAATCCCAGTATTTAAGCCCCAGTTCAGCCAAAATGTTGCCAACTGGCGTTGGCACAAAATGACAAAGACTGCAAAAATAAGCACAAGGTAAATAGATGTATTTCTCTTCCCCACGTAAACAACACATCTGCCCAATTTCTGTTTCCTGCCTGTTCAACCCTCCTTCAGAACACAGAGGCAAACACATGCGCCACCTGCTGAAACAATAAAACCTCAGCATTTTGCTCACACCCTGTATTAATGTGGTCATGATTCGCACCATAAACAACATTAATCTCTTTACTAATGAGATACAGGGTTTCCTACGCTGTTAGAAACTGTATTTTATATTTATATATAAATTAACCCTTCAAACGCCAAGTTAAATCCCATCTGCCATCTTCTGGCATTATTAGGAGCTCGCCATTTTCTCCACGTTAGCAGGATAAGGGTTATCATCAGTTCCACCCTTTAAAACTTTAAGGCAACAGGCATTCAGCTACACACAACAAACAGGGAACATCTTACTTGACAAGTTACGCGGTTTTAATAACCGATTTCTGACGTCCAATTACAACAAACTCGTTCCCAGCACAACCAGCTCATTGTCGTGTCTAATTCTGTAATCGCTCACTCCTTGATTCATCGTATTTCTACCACAGTTAACAATAACAAGCGATCGACTGGTCTGGTTTTACCCACCTCCACCCACAACCCACACTTCTTATTAACGATTGGTTACCATGGTAACACGTATCCATCTCACTCTTACTCATTTCTCCTTCCCCTCTTGCTTCTGCCGGCCGCACTGATACGTCATGCATCACCAGCAGTTTTTAACGCCCAACCCAATTGCTATACAGTGCGTTTGGTTCCCAGAATCCAACGTTCAAGCGGACAGAAGCAAATAACATCGAAACTGTGAGAAACTGCTCAACATCTGAACATAAACCAAAATCTCTGTACCATCTCGATATATAATTCTCACAATTTTGGAAACATCAGCATTAAAGGAAAATTTGAAGAAAGTACGAAAAGCAAATAGAGGTAAAGCTAAAGTTTTCCCGTTACAGGCTCAGAGGGTGGGTAGAGATATAGCTCTACTCTTCCATGACCGCGGCACTAGAAGGGGGTGAGTGGTCAGCAGCACGCCCCAGCCGCACTTTACCCCCGGGAAAGACGCGGTACTCATTTTACAGGTGGCTGGGTGGGCCCCAGGGCCGGTCTGGACGGGCGGGAAATAATCTCGTCCCCACTGGGATTCGATCCAGGACCGTCCAGCCCGTAGTCAGTCGCTATACCGACTGAGCTACCGGGCACACAAGAAAAGAAAATACAATACTAATATAATAACACTGCATTTAATACAAATAAATCGACGTATCGAAACAGAGATTGAAAACGAATAAACCAGGAACACAACACATGTTCAACTTTCTCTCTTGCTACAACTCCAAATCTATACTTTGAGTTTATCTTTTCTTGCTGAAGTCTGAATACTAACCAATTTAAGGAACTTGCAGTTGTCCTGGAATGTGAAAACAACTCGAATCTTGTGCAAGACCACTGTCTATATCTCAAGCTTTACATTCATAAATGGCTGGAACATGATTCTGTAAGCAAAGTTCCTGGCTGAACGCCGCGTGAAAGAGTCTGGTAGTGCATATTATAATTCTGTTAGTCTGAAATATACCACAACTGAACTTATGTGATTAAAAGAAATCTTTCAATTCGTGATCTGATGTTTGTGTGACCGTGCATCGTTGATATAATAATACAAACGGCAAACTAGATGCACCAATGATAATTTTATTAACAGTTTCAATCAGCTCAGCATGCTTCGGGCGATAATTTCGCCCATCCTCAGGAGCACTAGGCTGTGTTTACAGCTTGTGGTATAAAGCACCGACGATGCTTTATACCACAAGCTGTAAACACAGCCTAGTGCTCCTGAGGACGGGCGAAATTATCGCCCAAAACATGTTGAGCTGATTGAAATTGTTAAAAAAATTATCATTGTTGCATCTAGTCGGCTGTTTATATTATTACTTCAAATTCAGAATTGCTTGCACATTTACAGAACATTCACCGGTTAAAGCCTACTGGTTACTCGATACACCAACAGGTTTAACATTCAACAACTTTTGTATTTATCTCGGAACAAACAGCGACTTTTGCCCTATAAAACATAAAATGATGGGTTTTCGTAACCGGGATGAAAAATGTTTACAGCGCGGTACGGACTGGGTCTTTAAATAAAGCGGTCTGCGCTTCGTCTTTAAAGGGTTAATGATCTATTTTTTCGGCAGTGACATCAACCATTCATTATTACACACGACAAATTATCCTTTCTATATGTTCTCCAGGGGACCGCGGTAGCACAGTAGTTAAGGTGCTGTGCTACAGATCGGAAGATCGCTGGTTCGATTCCAACTGGTGTCAGTGGATTTTTCATTGACATAAAATCCTCCCGATCGCACTATGGCCCTGAGGTCGACTCAGCCTCTAACAGAAATGAGTACCAAGAGTATTTCCTGGGGGTAAAAAGCGGCCGGTGCGTAAGGCTGACAACCTACCACCATCCTGCGCCGTTGTCATGAAATCTGGGAGCCTTAACTTCCTCGAACCCTCTGGGCCTCTCCACAGGTCTGTAACGGGGCTGCTTTACCTATATGTTCTCCAACATGTCAGTGAGCCTACCTTCCCACATTGCTTGCATTTTCCCTTTTGCGAGCGTCGATGGACCCAGTGATGATGGATGCACGTCTGCTCTCGATACTGACGTACCCCCACATCCCTGAACGTTGCCTTACACGAGAACTTAACCCTGTCCACCAAGATACTAATGCAGCTGGTGTGTGCAATAATCTTGCAGGCAGAACATTTCATCCTGGGGCCATGTTTCTGAAACAAAGAAGCAAACATTAGATTAGAACGGCAAGCCGCAAATAGTTTTCTAATATCAAAACAGTACTTTTACAGAACTGTGCCCAACAAAGCAACATAAACAATTGTACACGATCACCCTTTGTACAGGCCAGTTGACATGTGATGGCACACGCGCAGAAAACAGATTTCGTCTTTCGGCGAAACGGACGAGTCCACTTAAATCGGTCAGTTCAGTCGACTACTGGCATCAGCGGTAGTAATGCTGGATACACCATGTTCCGAGGAATTGTGAAGGGTACTGGCTACCCACTCCATTCGCCAGTTTCCCCTTCACTTCTCCTCCCGTGCGTCACCGTGTGCCATCACATTTCAACTGGGCTCTACCTCTCTTACTTTTCAATGTTTGTCATCCCGAAATGTTTAACACATATGTAAACATACAATGATGTGTCAGTCAAACACAACAAAACTTACGCTTGCATCCCACAGCGCATTTTAAACATTGCTAAGTAAGGATCTGTATCTTAGAACGGCCTGAAGATGATTCTATAAGAATCGAAACATGTTGCCCTAATACAATAATAAGCATAGTAAAGTTTTGTTGTGTTTGACTGATACCTCTCTTACGTTAAGACCAGTTGTCCTGATACGTTTATTTTGAAAAAAAAAGGGCAAAGTCACTGCCCGGATTATGTTCTTCCTGTAAATTTTGCTTTCAATGACTCATGTCGCGCTCAGAATGAGCCATTTACTTAGCATTAGGTGAAACACCGTCCGGTTAAATAAATGTAAAGTTAAATTTGTCCCTCTGCACTCATTTTTAGCCTTGACAATAGGTGGAGGTGAGAAGTCACCTTCAAGCCTCGGCCACCTTATTCCCTCGGAAATACCCGGTAGTACCCAGTGAAAAATAGATTCGGTATTCCCCAGAGAGGGCCTCGAAGACTTTGAAAATAAAAACCCCAATATGTCCTATTGCTGTAGGGAATTGAAGCCCGATTCCTCGTTCGTGAATACAGTCATTTGCAGCAGCAAACCATAATGGCAAAAGACGACCGTAGGACGTATAGTTCAGTCCGTATTACAATGTCAACGTTTGCCAAGTTACGTTTATTCCATGCCTCTATATTACCAACTAAGTCCATGCAGCACAGCCCTACCCGAGAGTTCTTCAGCCAATAAAAAAAATTCCCCGCATTATATGGAACCCAAACGTTCATTACCGTGCTCACAACGTCCTGCCATATGTCCCTATCCTGAATTTCTAGGTTACAGTACCACACGTTCAGGGTCGTTTTGTTAAGTTTAGTATCTTGGTCAGTGGCGTACCCAGGGGGGGGGTTTGGGGTGTTCAAGCCCCCCCCCCCAAATTTCTAAGGTCCGCTAAAATCGTGCCAAACTCAACCCGATTGTGAAAACTGTTAAAAATTGCTGAATTTAGGACGCCAACACCCCAAGATATTTGGAAAAAAGGCGATAAAAGCCTAAAACTACCGCCGGTTCGCAATTGTTTTACATTAGCAATGACAAACTGTCATCATAAATAGTCTTAAAGTACCAAAAATTAAGAACATTTTACTATATGAAATGAAATTTCATGCACCAAATTACAGCTGCCTCCAGAACTCCTGACTAGGGGCCTACCGCCCCCAGATCCCCGTTCTCTCTGTCCTCAACTGAATTTGTTGAACCTCCCCCCCCCCCCCCCCCCCCTAAAACACGGACACTCCAAACTTCTATCACCACAAATCCTCTAGTTGGGATGGGGGTAGCCTGCAAACCCGCCTCAGACATAGCAAAAAAAGCGGTAGGA
>Ga0131853_10023767_pt1 | contig 11063 bp, 5 predicted proteins | sample TergutLab28metaG_FD_92764 | JGI IMG/M metagenome (GOLD analysis project Ga0131853, IMG submission 92764) | Labiotermes labralis P1 segment gut microbial communities from Petit-Saut dam, French Guiana - Lab288 P1 (version 2) (version 2) | ecosystem: Host-associated > Arthropoda: Insects >...
CCTTTTGGTTTATATTGTAGTGCTTGTTTTGGTAGTCTGTTTGTGTCCATCCTCTGTACATGTTGTAGCCACTTTTCCTGGTACTGTTTTATTTCCTTTACTATGTTCTGTGCTCCCATTTTTTCCCTAATACATCGATTCTTTTTCCTTTATCTAGTTTTGTTATTCCAAGTAAGTGTCTCAACAATTTCATCTGTGCTGCTTCTGAAGGTTGTTCCTCTCTTTTCTTCAGTACCCAAGCTTCACTTCCAAATTTCAATGCTGTTTTCGCTGTAATGTTGTGAATTCTTAATTTTGTTTCCTTGTTCAATTGTTTTCCAAAATGTTACCATATAGCTCTGTTTATTTTGTTGTATGTTTGCAATTTGTCTTCTAAGTCACTTTTGTATTCTGATATATGGTACCCCAAGAATTTAAAATCTGTTACCTGCTGGGATACACCTACTTAAAATGGAAAAACAATGACTTTCTTAACTATATCTTATTATTCAATGTTCTATAACCCAACAGCTGAAACCCTGGATCATGCAGTCATAAATAAACCACAGAATTTTAACCATTACTGATCTCTTCTTGAGAGTAGACAAATAATTTGAAGTAATTACCTTGTTGAGTTCTGTGAAATATCAACACATGACACTTGTGGTAGAAGCATACATGTTTTCAGATTGAGCTCATCTAACTGAAATTGTTCAATAAATCAGTGATCTACTAACAACAGAACTTCTAAAAAGCTTGATCTCAGGACTGCAATGTTTCATTACATCTTACGCAGAATTATATCAGTGTACATCAACATTTGAATATTCTTCTTTGAATCAATCTCAACACTTTCTTAGCCCCTGGAAGGCTTTACACATCACAATTCTCCAGCACAGATCCACTGTTAGAAATCTTCCATCATGAACTTAAAAATTTACCCCCCGAGTTACGATCCTGTGTACAGTGTTGTATCTTTGGTGCCTATATTCTTTGACATCTCTTTAGTAAATTTGATGTTCATGTGACCGTGCATCCTTAATATCAAATGACGTGTAAGACCAACTAGATGCAACAAATTGTGGTTTATTAATAATCCGTTAGCTCAACATGTTTCAGGCATCATTATGCCCATACTCAGGAGCGCAGGCCATACGTTGCTGCATATGGTTTTCAGCACTGCATGTGCTGGCTGGAGTCTTGGGAAGCCGGCTTCCCGGCTGAAAACTATATGCAGTAATATATGGCCTGCGCTCCTGATAATGGGTATAATGATGCCTGAAACATGTTGAGCTAACGGATTATTAATAAACCATAATTTGTTGCATCTAGTTGGTCTCACACATCATTTCATCTCTCTAGTAATTCACGTGTAAATGTAAACACAACTGACAGAAGGAATTTTATATTTTCCCACAATATTGTCTTTCTTTTCAATTTTAACAAAATCTCTAGTCGGCAGTAGATTTGAAATAAAAAGTAAGGTAAAGGGCTCAAATCTCCCTGTAAAATGTAAAATGAATGTAAATCTATACATCCGTATAACTCTAAGTACATGTTCACAACTTACGGTCGGCAAATGTTAGTGCTTCGGTGACCAATACAGGAAGTGGGAAGCCAAAGCTCTCCACAACATGATTTACAGTCTTGAATATGATTTGCACAGACTGGTTTGAACGACCTGATATGCTGAATCTCCTAAAAAAATAAAAAAGTCAAAACTAATCTGCAAACATCACTGGTGTACACTTTTCAACCTGTTTTCACATTAGAAACAAACCCTACGAAACGTCTCAAGGAAAGGTTCACTTTTACAAGTAAGATCAACTTTAGCAGTTCTAAGCCACTTTTTGGTGGCAGGAAGAATGCGTAAAAGTTGAACCCATGCACACAAGAAGTAGCAATAAAAATTAAGATGTACTGAAAGAAGTTGAGACTATTCTGGAGCATTTTAGGGCCTAAAGAAGACTCGAAACATGAATACTTATTACGTTATATCTTTAGGGATCATATCTGGACCTGAGAAGCTGAAGTGTATATAAGTTCAATTTTATTATATCAGAGAAAATGCACCATTTTTCTTAGAATTTCCAACTCTTTCAGATGCAGATGGTTGTAAGTCCAAATACTGTCCCAGGGTAGCTGGACCAAGAATTAAACAACAGTAAGTCACGAACTAAAAGAGTTGACGACCTACTGAAGTTAGGTAGTCATCAATTAAAAATGGCAACTGTGATCTACACAGGGCATGATCCTGTAAGGGGGCACCTGTACACTATGGGCCTGTTTGATGGGGATCTAATCTGCAGAGTCTGTGGGATGGAGACCGAAACAGTGCAACATATTATTTGCTGTTGTGAGGCGTTGGCTTGTCAGCACTATAATGTCTTTGGGATGCCGACTGTAGGACCAAAGGACATAAGCAGAGCCTCAACAAGGGAACTTTGCCTCTTCATATGAGGCGCAGGGCTATTGTGGCTGTGCTGAATGAAATATTAGGGCTGCACAATAAGCCTAAGGCTGTGGTGCAGTCGGTGCATAAGCTGATGGGCCCTAAGAAGAAGAAGAAGAAGAAGTCACATACTGGTGTAAGGAAAGTAGACGTATTATCTCCAGTATGCTAAAATCCAGCCACAAGAACAAGCATGTTCTAACTTTACTTGTAACGCTACACAGAACTGCAGTAAAGAGTGTAACTACATACAAGAGATACACAAATAAAACAGAATACCTGGCCCAATTAATGAGGTATAAAATTGGTAAGTTTGAACTCTAATATGCAATGATCATGACACAGCAGCATTTTTTGAAACTGAAGAACAATAAACATGCACATAAAAATATGTATTTAAAACCGAGAACAAAAGATAAACTGCAGTTACTTACCAGGAGGTGAAAAACCATTCTATAATCTAGCATATGCTTGGTTTTTTTTTGTCCACTACCAATTTATCTAAATATAAAAAATGAGCTTATTATACAGGAATAAGAATTTTTAATTATCTTCCAGCTCGTATAAGGAATGTAGCGGATTAAATACAAGTTTTTAAAAAGACCTTAAATAGATTTCTTCTTGATAACTTATTTTATTCTACTGATGAATATTTTATTGCTAATAATGATATATATTTCCTATTGTAACGATTTCTTGCATGTAATTAATATTTTAATGTACAATCATTGTATTATAATTGTCCTCTGTCATTTGACGTCTGTGATCAAAGTGATACGTTGTACAGCACGTTATGACTATTTCCAAATTCTTAGGTTGTACCTGTAAACAGATAAATGGAAAATAAAGGGATGATGATGATGAGTCACATGATATACTGTAGCAGTGTGCTTACTTGTTATTTCTGGTTTATATCAATACACTGTCAGTACATCAGACCACGTAGAGTTGAATGGTTAATCATGAATTGAAAAGAAAATGGAAGTAAATGGTCATGGCAAAAGCACAGTATCATTCCTGAAATGTACAATGAAGGGCTGGGGAAAAACACAAAACATACCAGCACTGCCAGTGTCCTCACTGAGACTCATACCATGCACCTTGGAAACAAGTCTACCACTACACCAATCTAATATTTAATAAACATTACATAAAGTTAAGTACAATCACTAAATTAAATTAAAATAACCTATTGCAACCACGATAAAAAATGTCCTAACAAACTGTAACTTTTCAAGCTACTCGAATGAACCATCAACAAAAACAATATTTATGAGTGAATATGCATTGTGCAGTTCATACCACTCTACACCAGGGTTAACAACACACGCACACACAGTTACAGAAACTCAAGTCGCAACTTCCAACAAAGACAAAAGCACATACAGTACACCAAGTTTAGCTTAGGTGACATTTAATATACATAAAAATAAATTGTATGTATCAAACCAAAATAGGTTCTGAGTTGTCATAAGTGACAAAAACTCAAATAATCGTTGCCAAAAATAAACAAAAGTCATACTTTGTGGTTTCACTTTAGTGACGGAAGTTCAGAGTTCAAATCGCAAATACCATTTAGTGAAGATATAAGAAAAATGTGATATGGCAAGGTTATCTTTCACTTTTCACACAAGTGACTGAAACACAATCTACAACAGCAACTGCAGCTGCCACTGCCACTGCTGCTAATGTCTATGTTGGCAACCCTCATGGTATAAGGTTTCCAATAAATCTTATTAAAAAACATCACAGCGCACAAATAAGGCACATATTTATATTACAAGAAAATGTTCATTCATAAATATTGCTCCTGTTGCAGGAATAAGAACATTTCAATTAACAAACCAGGATTACGAGTGATATAAGTGCCTCCCATATTCTATCCTTGTTCACTGCCAATTCCATTTTTGTTATCATATGAAACTATTACACTTGTGACCATGAATTAGTTGCTACTCCTTTCCTCCACACAAAATGGTCACATGGACAGAGCCACGGAATAAAAGAATAAAATTTTGAATACTGCGATGGCACCTCGGTATTTTATACACAACACGAGACTGATAGCAAACAAATCACAGACTCCTGGGGCTTACAATATGATTAGCTTTGGAGGAACTACCAGCACAACACAATTCTTCGTACGTTCTAATAATACACCCCAGTATTCTCAGAGTATGTCAAAACCGCCATCTGTACAGCCAGCTAGACTGATACTATGACTTCCACGAAATTTACGGCTTTATAATCTTACCCTGATGTTTTCTTTACTGACGGCAAAATCCCACTTCTCCTGCTAGATGCTGGAGTCCGAGATATCCTTGGAGATAACACAGATTTTGGTGTGAAGGGTGATCCGGCAAGATCCATGTGGGCTGATGACTTAAACGGTCCCACTATTAAAACACAAAGCAACAGTAATTAATAGAAAGCACTCTCTCCATGTATCACAAATGAACGCCAAATCTTGTCCAGAAGGTAATTCAATAATTCTAATAAACTACACTCACACACAAATACACAAACTCGACTACAGAGTACACATAACCAACACCATACTAAACTTCAAATTTCAATTGTGTTACAGAAAGTGCCGCATCCTAGTGGTATTAACTTACAACTTTATTGCATACGCTTCGTGATGTTAGTGATTTGACATGGTATCTGACTGTAAACCAAATTTCACAAACAGAACGTAAAACAGTAACAAAATGTCATTCGATTTTGTAGCAGAAGAGGTCAAATTGTATCGAGATGAGATTAAACCAACCGGTGAATATTAGTCCTTCAAATTGAAATGGCAATTTTAGTCCGTGACCTATCCCTTATGGACAGACACGGATCATATAAGCAAATCAAATGGACATGAATATGTCTAGCACAGATCATTTATGTCTGGTGTCACTGCTGCGTTGTCAGTAATTCTCGTTGGTAGTAATCTGTGTTCGCAGCAACCAGTAAGTGAACCAGATCTCAGAGGGCGTGGTTTGTATCTGAGACTGATCATGAACAATGGATAAGTCTGTGAATTTAAGATCAAGAGGCAAAGATGGACACAAGTGAATAAGCGAATAATTTTAGTATTTAAAGAAATAATCTAATTCACTTGTTTCCTTTGCACTCTGCAACACAAAACTCAATAATGCTTTTCGCTGAAATTGGATTACACTCGAATCCTTCTAAAATAATTCGGACCCATTCCTGGGGCAGGTACCACGAAATCATGAAAGTGGCGTGCGGCCCGATCCTCCTCAGACTCGAAATTATTCGCTAATTTCGTCGCATTATGCTTACGAATTTTGCTCACACTGTTGACTGCGTTCGAATGTGTTGTCTGATGACGCATTAGCTTCTAAGATTTTTAGCCTCTTCAAAAATTAATTTTTTGTCTTTAAGACATTCGAATCACTTGACCAATTCTGACGGAACTTACAAACATAACCCGAATCAATAATAACAACATGGTGGGCGCGCGAAACAGTAAGGCCGGAGCGAAACGAGCGAAATTTAATTTTTATGTTCCGAAGACATGCAATTTTTGTTGAGGTAATATTTTTGTAGAATGTAATACAAATGGCTGGTGGCGTTAATGCCTTCCTTTGCTGTCGGTTTAATGGCGATAATTAATATGGCATTGCAGAATACGTCATGAAATTTTCTAATGTACATAGATCATGAACATACCTACATATTACGTATGAAAAGTTAAACGTAAGTCGCGAATTTTTAATATGGCGACGATACAAAACTTCGATATACCACAAATATAACGTATACGAACGGAAAATAAAGAGTTGCCCCTATGCTGAATTAAACATCACATCACGATGACATGTGGAGAACAGAGTTACAGAAGTATGCCCCGTTAACCTTGGCACTAGATGAAGTAACTGTTCAGCGTCACGCCGAGGCCGGTTTGCCCCAGGGTAAAATGCGACAGGATGGGTGCCAGAGCCGGCCCGGATGCTTTGACAGTGGAAGAATTTCTCCCCCCCCCCCCCCGCCGCAAAAATTAAATAACGCAAAAACAAACAAAAGAATACCAACAAATATGGAGGCGCTCACGCAGAATTCTTCATTGGTAGGGGGGGGGGGGCTAACGCGAAAGTTAGATGTGCAATTTATGTTTGCTTTTAAAAACTACGTTATAAAAATAATGTAATAAATAAAATGTGTTATAAATACAACATAACATAGTCCCACTTCAAAATCTGCGAGCCGACAGCTAGTTAGGTTATAAACAAAATTAAAACTAATTGAAAAAATACATATTCCCACGTTAGGGAGGGGGTGGGTACGTCAAATTCTATATTCTAAACTTTCAACGAGAATATGCACCTATACTATGATCATACTCTGTATGGTCACAAAAATGTATATAGAGGAAAACTATGCAGAGTATGATCATAGCATGGGTGCAGATTCTAAACTTTGAACGAGAATATGCACCTATACTATGATCACACTCTGTATGGTCACAAAAATATATATAGAGGAAAACTATGCAGAGTATGATCGTAGTATAGGTGTATATTCTACACTTTCAACGAGAATATGCACCTATACTATGATCATACTCTGTATAGTTTTCCTCTATTTATATTTTTGTGACCTGAAGATGGCCCACAGTGGCCGAAACATGTCGTCGTCAGCATAATAAATAGGATACATGACAGTCGTGTTTTGACGTACCCCACCCACTCCCTAATTGCTTATAACACAACGGGGATGATACACTTAAAGACACATTCCCACGTATTTAATGTTATATTTTTTCAACATTCCAGTGTACTAACCGTCAGCCGATTTCGGTGGCTGATTTCGGCTGAACGGTGAATCACGTAAAACGTTTGATACCATCCGGTCCACAAAATCGCTTTATTTTTCTTCAAATTTAGGGCGCGGGGTACGGTCCGGCAGCCCTCTCCCCTTGGGCGCGCGCCTGCAGATACATTATGTATAATTCTAAATTTATGCTATAAGAGCGTAGGGTTTAGTTGCTTTCGAAAATATTTCTTTAGCCTTTTGGCGCCGGAATTATTTTTTTTTTAATTTTAGCACACCCTGTATATAAAATGTGAATAATATAGGACCCAAATACATTAGAATTATGAAACAACATGCATTTTGAAGAGAAAAAACGGAGAGTATATAACATGCTTAAAATATTCAGTACCTATATTTGTTGAATAAATATATAAAATGCAACTTTAGAGGTTAGCGGTGCGGTACGACAACTATAGTTGACATTAGGCGTCAAAAGGTTAAACCAGTGGTTATCAAAGTGGGCCACATTGAGCCCCACGAGGCCACAGGAAAATGATGGAAAACTGGACGGCCACAGTGACTTTTGATTGGACCACCGATAATTCACTGCATGAATACATATATAAATAATGTGGAAATAAAGTAACATATTGTCATAAGTAACAACTTAGAAGAAGGAGGGCGAGGACGGAGGGGGTTACACAGAAGAAACAAGCTCAGACGGGGGAGTAGAGACAAATAAAGTTCCAGAAGCGCTGCATTAAATAGGAAAAGTCAGTTTAATTATCAACCAACAGATGAACTCACATAAAATTTCACATTAAAACACTTAAAATCGCTCCGACATGTTTCGATCCTAAGAACATCCGCAGGGAGCTACGTTGCTCCTTGCTAAAGTAATTTTAAAAACACTCACAAAATAATTCCGGGTATTGTGGCAGTATATCGTGTTGTGTAAGAGTACGTTGTTGGGGATGCGTCTGGCTATGGTATACGTCGTTATCGCGCTGTTTGATTTATTTCTGCTTACAAATTCATGAATGTCCACCAATCAGCAATTCTAAGCTGAAAGCAGCGTTGCCATCTCGATTGCATTTTGAGACAAAGTAATTTATTGGGTGAAGGAGTTATATTCAGGCGTAGACCTATATATATATATTTGTTACAAATATTTTAAAATTAAATTAAAATTAGAATGAAATTGTTTAAGCTGATTAGTTTGCAGGCTTAATTTGTCACCAGGTCGATAGGACGTATTTTACTCTGTAAGGATCATAAGACAACTATTTACCATTCAGTTGGTATTTAAAAATTACAGTCTAGTTCAGTTGCAGAAAGAACTAGCGGTGTGGAACACGGGAATGGAGAAGAATACATAACGAGGAGAATCAGATTGGCTGGGCAAGTGGGACGCATGGGGTACAGGAGAGTTGCGTAGAGGTTTTTGGTGGGGAGACCTGAGCGAAAGAGACCACTCGGAAGACCTAGGCGTAGATGGGATGATAATATTCAAATGGATCTTCAAGAAGTGGGATGGGGAGGCATGGAATGGATTGATCTAGCTCAAGATAGGGGCAGGTGGCGGCGATTGTGAATACGGTAATGAACCACCGGTTTGCACAAAATGCGGGGAATTTCTTGACTTGCTGAGGAACTGTTAGCTTCTGAGGAAGGATTCTGCTCCATGGAGTTAGCTAGTTAGTGTCCGTGGATATTATAAAGCCATTGTTATAGTGTCTAGTAGAATTTCAGATTTTTGTGTCCTTGTACGTCAATACATCTGGTTGCGAAAGGAAACGTGGTCAGTCGGGTGCTGTCACTATTTATGTTAAATGAAGACAGATGCTAAGCAGCTGCCCTCCTGTTTTCTCGGCATGTGTCAGCATACGCAGTCTCGCATCCTGCTTGACCTTCCTGTCTCCGATTTTGCTGAGCTTGTACTCCCTGCCGCAATACAAGCTAATTGTTTTCTGTTCTTTGGGCGCTGCGCCCCAACGCGGACTAGGCCTCCTGTTTCATGAGGTTTCTAGATCACACACAATGCCGCACCACAGTCGGTAGGACTCCTCTGGACGAGTGATCAGCTCGTCGCAGAGATCTCTACCTGACAACACACAACACTCACAACAGACAGACATCCATGTCCACCAGTTGGATTCGAACCCACAATCTCAGCAAGCGAGCGGCCGCAGACCCACGCCTTAGGCCGCGGCTACATTGGAACCAGAACCGACACAACAAAGCAAACCAAAATTTGTCTGGGCATACATCGCCGGCAGATACGTGTGGCTACATTTATTCCGAAATGTCTGTCCAGACTTATAGCTACTGCAGTAGCCACGAGTCCATTGCAACAACACTCAAATCCTATGCACACTGCAGCACGTATCTGGCCAGACTGTCGGCTTGAAACAAACGCACTTTGTTTGCGCCAGACAGTCGCCCGTTGCTGGGAGGTAACATTCCAGTCGTATCAGTTTCAGTGTAGCTGCTGACATAAACAGTTTTAATGTGTTTGATATCTACTTCCTTGTCTGGAGTCTGTCCAGACTGTTGTTTTGTGTCGATTTTGGCTTCAATGTAGCCGCGGCCTCAGACTGCGTGGCCAGTAGGACCAACTCACTAGGTATTACCCTCTTTATTGCCACTGAGTGCAATTCGCCCGTTAGAAGATCAAATACAGTGTAATATTTCTTGCAAAATATTCTTCATGTCACTGCTTAGTGTTGCACGATACATCGTCTGCGTAGATTGGTCTTCAAAAAGACAACTCAAAAAGAGACAGTTTCTAAGTTACACTGAAAATAAATACAGCTAATATTATCTGCTAGAATCATTTGAATTATCAACCAACAAATGCACCTACATAAAATTTCAAATTAAAACACTTAAAATCGCTCCAGCATGTTTCGATCCTAAGATCATCCTCAGGGAGCTACGTTGTTCCTTGCTAAAGTCATTTTAAAAACATTCACAAAATAATTCCATTATATTAACCGGGTGTTGTGGCAGCATATCGTGTTGTGTAAGAGTACGTTGTTGGAAGTTAGAGCCTACCCACACGTAACTTCCAACCTACAGCAACTCAAGAACGAGATGACCAATGTGGTAATCAACATTATAGTCTTGAGCTCCTGGTGATGGGCATAGTAGTGCTCGAAACATGTTGAGGCTATAAGAAGTACAATAAAATAATAAGTGGCGTCTAGTTGGTTTTTTATTCTTCACTTATCACAATGATGCATGGTCCAATAAACATCTAATTCAGGTTATTGCTCGTGGCGCTGGATGAAAAATTTATCTACCGTGGAGGGTAGCGAAGTGCAATAAAGTGAAGTGAAGTGAAAGAAGCAGAGTAAAGTGGAATGAGGCGAAGTGAAGTGCGCGGTATAGGGCAGAGGGGGGAGGGGGGACGAGTCGTTGTGGAAAAGGTTTTATAGGAGTAGTAAGTGATGAGAAGTGAAGGACTGGGGTGAAAGCGAGTGTAAATTAATGAATGTAAAATGAAAAAAAGAAACAATTACAAGAAACTGTAAACATTACTATCTTGATTGGGGGGTTTTTTACCCTTTGTACATGTAGTAAAAATTCTAATTTGTCTCGTGTGTATTGTTGCTAGTTTTAAGTTGTCTGGTTTGTAATTGTTGTTGGTTGGTCTGTGTTGTTGTATTTATATTATCTTGTACTGTGTGTGTGTGCATTACTGTTTTTTTTGTACTTTAGATGCCGGACGTCTGGCTACAAGTCAGTATTCGGAAGGTCCTGCGACCGGCCACCTCGACACAGGTTTTTCTCGGTTTCCCTGTGTCTATAAGCAAATGCTGAGACGGTTCCCAACATTCCAAGTTGCCACTACATGCTTCTC
>Ga0131853_10023769_pt1 | contig 11062 bp, 6 predicted proteins | sample TergutLab28metaG_FD_92764 | JGI IMG/M metagenome (GOLD analysis project Ga0131853, IMG submission 92764) | Labiotermes labralis P1 segment gut microbial communities from Petit-Saut dam, French Guiana - Lab288 P1 (version 2) (version 2) | ecosystem: Host-associated > Arthropoda: Insects >...
TACCTCGTCCCTCCTAGGTCCAAATATTCTCCTCAACACCATATTCTCAAACACCCTCAGCTTCCTTTCCTCCCTCAATGTCAGCGACCAAGCTTCACACCCATACAAAACAACCGGCAAGATGGATAACTTGTATTACATTAAATAAACCCTATGACGTGCTGACAGTTTACGGACACATCAGGCGACTTCCAGACACAGTGGACGGCCGAAAAGAGGTGGTTCATCAACCTGTGAGCTCAACGAAACACACACTCCTCGCCTCAGAAAACGTTTAGCCGCATCGAACACAGGTATTTTAGAATTATGTCAAAGACACTGTGCTGCCACTGGAAGTGGCACGAGCGATGAAAACAAAAACAAAAAACATAAATATACGTACAAAACCTCTTTCAGGGGGTTTAACTGAAACTTATTTCATGCAAAAACTTCATGTCGAAAAGTCCATGAGTAGACAAGATAATATTTAACCCTTCATGGAATGTTCAACCTGAATTATATTAAAATATTCAGTTCGTACCGCGATGTAAACACACCGTCTCGGTTACGAAATAATCGCTGTTTGTTCTGTCAGCCATATAAAACGTATAAAATGCACTGTGTGGGCAGGATGGGTAAGTTTTAATGTTTAACCTGGCGGTAAATAAAGTACCCACTAGGCTTTAATGCCTTAAAGACATTTTCATTATGGGAAATGGGTTAGAAGTGGCAATGCACACAACTGTCATCCCCACTAATAAGATTTCCATGTTTCAGAAACTACGAAAAGCTTCGAACATATGAAAATGGCAGAAAGCTCTGTGCAAGGTACAGAAGTGAGGGTATTAACTGAATACCATGATAACGACTATGAGACTGCAGCTCTGCCTAATACGCACTCTTAACCTCAGTGCTAGATATATGGGCCATGCCGCCCCCGCTTGTCTGCCAGCTAAACAGACCCTGCGTACCGTTACGTTCCTCACGCAGGATCAATGGAGGACAATTTTGGAAGGGGCTAAGGTTCACCAAGAACTGTAATGCCAGTAGAAGAAGAGACCCTGCCACTAAGAGGCTGGGTGGGCCCTAGAATCAGCCTGGTGAAAAAGTTCTGCAAATCGCTAGGAATCGAACCATGGTCACTATAGTCCACATCCTCCGAGTTCAGCTAAACGTGCTGATCATGTACAAGGATTTTGTTTCTTATTTTTAAACAATTCACGGAGGATTAAATCGAGGCGCTGCTTGACATAATAACTTCCGCTACCGTACAGACCGCGTATACTGCTTGACCTTCCTCCTGGTCTAACCTTAGGTACGGTCACCCACCAGTTCTATCATAATTGTCTGTTTTTATTCACTGGCCGCTTAATATGTGAGGGTGTTTTGGTAATGTGTGTCCTTGTATTTACCGTGCTTTTGTATTGTTTCGTTTATGTATATTCTTTTTATGCTTTTGTTTAATTTTGTAAGTTATGTATTTTTACTGTTATATTTATGTATTCTTATTGTTACGTATGTTCTGTTCCGTGTATTCTGTTTTCATCCTGCCAACTGGCACTCTTCGGCTACCCTGACTGAGGCTTTCCCGTGATTTTTCCTCAGCTGTAAGGCAAATGACAGGGCATAACTCGCAAAGACGGGGCACGGCCCGCGCTCCTCCCAATTAGGTTGTTAATTGTGTTGTTCTGTGTGTTGTTTGTGTGTAAATGAGCACTGTACTACCGCCACCGGGTGTTAACTCAATTGCTGTAACAAACATATCTACATTTATATCTATCTATCTATCCATCCATCCATCAATCCATCCATCTTTCTATCTATCTATCTATCCATCCATTCATCCATCCATCTATATATCTATCTATCTACCTGTCTGTCTATATACATATCTGTCTGTCTATCTATCTAATACATTTTGGCTTCTATACGCCAGGGATGGCTAACAGCACAGTCGGAGACATATCTTTGCTCCCGGACAGATTCCTGGGTGCCCGCAAAAATTTATTAATTGTAAGCTGTTCGAAGTCACGTAATTTATGTCTCATGGACCGAATTTATGACCACTTCTAAACGTTCATAACTTAGATACCTTCAATATGAAACACCGTGTGCCGAACTATAAGCAATACATTTAATTCAATCAGCATATTTTGCGACGACCACTACAAATTGTCAGGAAGGGATGGGTGAAAGGCCAAAAAGAAGCTTGACCACTCATGCATGGGGCAGTATCTACAGTCTTACATTTACAGGGCATGTCAATGAGCTTAGCTCATATCGTCCCACATTTCGCGTTTGTGTATGTGGGTTTATTAGTCGCTAAAGAGGAGGCTGGTCTGGGCGTGCAGCGCAAGCTACGCTCATGACTCATCGACAGAATGGAGGGCAAAATCACAACACACGGCTAGTAAACAAATTCTTCAGAAATGTAGTGAAAGTCAGCCATCCGGGGAACGACACTAACAAATGAAAGCTGCTTCTACGAGGAACTCAGAAGCAGATTAAATTCCAAGAATACTTGCTACAAAGGTCCAGACGTTTGTCTACACACCTGAAGATTAAAACGCACAGAACCACGACTTTGTCTCTTGTTCTACACAAATATAAAACTAGGCTCTCACACCGACGGAAGGACGCCGAGGCAAATGTTTAATTTAACTGGAGACTGGAGAAAACAGCGTAACGACAGAAGTAATGACTGCACTCGTCACGTAACATTAATTACGTTTCTGATTAAAATTCTGTTCCCAAGTATCTCCCTAGGCCCCAATTCGTACTACATGCCCTGCCCAACCCTTCACCTTCAATATGTTCATCCCAATAATATTCGGTGAAAGGTTACCATGTTCTGCACCTTTGACCTTTCTCCTGTCTCATCCTCCTCGTCGGCACTTCATTCTAAAACACGGGGGCACGAAATCTACCAAACAGCTAGAAGCCACTTTCAAAATTGCAGGCGCCATAAGTGTGACATGCAGGAAGTTCCATCCGGTGTACGCACAATATCAGGCGCAACCGTGCGAAAATTTAGTCAAACGGGATTTCTGCAACCGTTCTAACACATTCTCAGTGTACGTTTTTCGCTTCGCATGAAACACTGAATTTTCCCCTCATAAAAATACAGAAAAATTAGTTTTAAACATTCTGGTTCTTGCACACACAACGTACGGACAAGAGCCTGCGTTCTGTTCGGAATCATCTATTGTCACATTTCGCTGTTTTTAAGTGCCGAGACAATTTAAACAGGTCCCACACAACTTACGCCCCCAAACCCCATTAAACCGTAATTTCAGAAGATAAGTTTCAATTACAATGCTATCCATCTTGAACGCCAAAACCGGAAGTTACAAACCTTCCTTGACAATATTACGCTGCTTGCCTTACAAGAGAACTGACTGAACGAAATAAGCAAAGTGGTTATTAAGCCTTAAAATGAAGTTAGAAATCTCATGAGCCCGAGGAGCCTCAGAATTCGATTTCCGACGGTTCTGACATGCGCAAACCTGGTGTTGACTTGATGAAATAATCAACAAGGTAATTAACTAGTCAACACTGGTAACACGATAAAACGAATCCTGTGTCACTTACCTTCCCAGCAGTACAACACACCTCCACACAGCAATGATCATCCGCTGTGTTCAATACAAACGAATAACTCAAAATTCCATCTTCACAGCTCTTATATTAAGAAGTACAATATCCATAATAACTGACATGAACTTTCACTACACGTTTCGGCCAAACTTGGTCATTACCAAGTCCAGTCCACCCTATAATCTGTTGAGGAATGTCACTTTTTACTTTCTCCCAAGCGGCTACTTTAAATGTTCGTTCGCAAATACGAGTATAATAATCCAATCCCAGTGGAGGTGCGCTCTGAGGCTTGGGTCTGCGACCGCTCGCTTGCTGAAATTGCGGTTTCGAATCCCGCCGGCCGCATGGTTTTTTTTTTTTGTGATTGTGTGCTGTCAGCTAGAGGTCCCTGTGACGGGCCGATCACTCGTCCAGATGAGTCCTATCAAGATTGACGTGTCCCTGCCGTGAAGTCTCGATAAAGAGGAGGCCCTGGCCCACTAGAGGCTTTTGCACCATGGGAAAAATAACTATAATATAATACTCTTAATAATAATAATTTTTATAATTATTATAGAAATACAGTGCATGTGAAATGTAAAAGCGAAAGTGGTACCAGTAATAACAGCGGCAAACTGAACTCAAAATCATTCAGACAGTACCTGAGCAACATACCAAGCAAGCACGCAATCTAGAAACTACAGAAAACAGCCATATTGGGCATTGCACACATACTGTGGGAAGTGCTAATGTGAAAGCACAAACCATTCAACATGGAAAGTAACACTACACGTACCACAAACCGCAACTACAGAATAGCTGCAGCACTATATATACCCCAGATGCATGGTTTGTTTCAGGAATATAATTGTAAACAGCCTTCGTCGGAATAGGTTAATAATAATAATAATAATAATAATAATAATAATAATAATATAGGGGCGACTAACACTATTTCAAAGTCATTCAGAAAATACGTGAGCAACATACCAGGAAACATGAAGTCAAGGAACTACAGAAAACTGCCATATTGGGCACTGCACACATACTTCGGAAAGTACTAATGTAAAAATACAATGGATTCAAAACTGAAACTAACGATATAAGCACCATGAATAGTAACAACAGAATAGCAGCAACACTGTATTCCCTAGGGACATAGTTTGTCTCTGGAATATAAGTATAAATACCCTGCATAAAGGAAATGATGATGATAATAATAATAATGTTACAAGAATTAACATGTCACTGTATCAAGCATAAAATCTGAAATACTAATAGATTATAATAAAGAAGATTCAGTTACCTCAAAACCACTTCAAATGTTGCTGTAACAGAACATTATGAGGTACTGCAGCAGTACTGTCCAGTATGGAGCCAACAGATCATGTAACTGGCGACAGTGAGATGCTGCCACGTGAATATACGGGTTTTCAGACGGCTTATTGCTTTCTGTTTATACTTATTGTTTTGTAGTCTGCTGGTCGCTACATGACCGACCACTGCACTGGACACACAATGCGGTGAATTCCGTATGCTTGGAATTCAAAATATGTGAAACTTACTTTATAATGGACACTTTGGGCCGAAACATGTGGTCACAGTTCATATCAGTTTAATAAAGGCTATTTGATACTGTACTTATTAAAGTAATAAGCGTGCAATTGGATTTCAGTTCTATTCAGCCCTACACAGTACTATAAATTCGCTAATAGCGATTGAACTCCAGTCTAATAACAGTTCCCCCCCACCTACCCCTTTTCGGTCGTCAAAAAGAAAACTTTAATAGCGATACACCTTAATATTATCATGCCATCTACACTTTGATCTCCGAAGTCTTTTCTTCCGCTTGAGGTTTTCCGCTTACAACAATACTAACAATTACGATTTGTGCATTTCTCTCCTCCACCCGTGCGTACAGTACGTCCGGCCCGTCTCACCCTCTCTGGCCTGATCACCCCAATGATAGGCCTATTTAGTACAGTACAGTAGATGATGATGATGATGATGATACTTCTCTCTACGCCACGCTTCCTGCTTTCTCTGTTTCAACGTTACGGTAGTTTACCTACCGTGCATTTGGCAGAAGTCACTGCCGATAGACATAAACAAAGAACAAAAGAACCTCTCAGATATTCATCCAGAGGTCACGTATTCCTAACGCACATTTAGAAACCAATCCACAAATTTGCACACAAAACCACTCATCCATAATCATGAGGCAAGATAAGTTACATGGTCTCGGATCAATATGTTTTACACGCTCAAGATCCCTTCATCCTGTTCCTGCCGTGACAAAAGGCACTTCTACGCACCGTACACGCTCTCACGCCAAGAAGCAATTAAAGACGCCAAAGTTAAATCGCGAGCAACAATGAACATACCAGAAACACAGTAAGGGGACGATTATGCGAACACTAAATTTATTTCTCTCTTAAAATCTGATTTTCCAGCGACTTCGCTCAACCCTCAGGATCATTTCCAACCATTCCTTACAGTAAGTGCTAGAACGCCGGGATAGCTCAGTCGATACAGTGACAAAGCAACCAGCTGGCCGACTGAGGAATACAGGTTCGACTCCTCGCAAGGGTGAGATGTGTTCCTCATCCGAAACGTCCATATCGCCGCTGGTATCTGCGTTGCCTACTCAACATGCGCTGCGGACTCTTAAAGCGGACAGGGCGTTAAAATGACCTATGAACTCACATCTAGTGCCGTGCCGAGGCTAAAAATGTGTGAACCTGTACATCTACCCCTTCGTACGTATTCATAATGTAGTATAGAAACAGATGTATAATCATCAAAAAAGTGAAGAGGGAAGGTCGTGATTCATTCACGACGCTATATGTCCGTGTTCATGTAGAAACCGCAGAAAATGGGACACAGATTTTTAAGGAGCTGAGTCAGGTCAAACTTTACGTAGCCCACAACACATGTGCACTCGACATGTAAGTAGGTTTACTTTAACGCGACTACACGACCTAGCACTGGTATCTACATGTACGTTAAACACATACATTATTTTACTTCAATTTATTTTAATATGACAGTAGCATCAACATACAGGTGAGTATCATTAAATAAATATAATCGACATATCCGCGATATAACATTTATACATCAATCTAATAATGTCCATATTCATTACAGATTGTATATACAGCCACCACACAGTCTGACTTCATGAAAACTGTAGCAACAAACTGATTTTAGCCCATTTTATACTGTAAACTGGACAATTATAATGTTTTAAAGATTTTATAATATTGAGATTTCAACTACTATAATATGAGAGACTGCATAAAACCTATGTGAAACGTCTTAATTGTATTACCAACAGCTGCGTTTCAAATACTTGCGTAACTTGGCAAAGTACTGATTACGAGCTCCCTGAGGATGACACAATAGTGTCGAAACATGTAGGTAAAGGTAAAGTGATCCCGTTACAGGCCCGGTGTGGCCCAGAGGGTGGGTATAGGTACAGCTCTACTCTTCCATGACCGCGGGACTAGGAGGAGGCGAGTCGCAATATGTACGAGTATGATAATTTGTGAAATAATTGTGCATTTGTTGGTCATTGTACAAAATAACAAAATAAAAATACAAAATAACAGAGACAATTTATGAAGCGGGTCGGTCCGCAGAATGCCACTGGGCGCGCAAACAGTATCTAATCCCTGCGCTTCCCAAGACGTCGACATTTTACCCTTAGTTGGAATGAATAAACACACGGTGAGGAAATACCAAATATTCAAAGAGCAATGAATTACCCCCGCCAAGCGCTGGGGATACAAAACATTTTTCGTGCAAGATGTCTGCCATTTCAAACCAAATGGCATATCATAAAACTATTCTTTCATCAACAATGCACATGAAGCACATCAGCGCTTTCTAAAGTCCAACATGGCCGGTTATATAAAAGCTTTGCAGTTTAATTATACAAAATATTGACGCCAGATGCTGTCCAACACTCCGGGGGCAGAAGGACACTACATGAGGACCCACAGGGCGTGACGTCATGCTCAGTGAGTAACAAGGGTGAGTAGCCGATAGACAAAGACTACAGTTCAACAAGCATACATTTTTTGGTATCGCGAAGCAAGCGGCAGCTTTGGGTCTATTGTTCTACGATGCAGACATGCACATCAAAACGCATGTGACAACTACGATGGCAGTAGCGGCGACGACGACGACGTCGGCATCTCCAAGCCAGTTCCCTTTCTTGCTCCAAAAGGCGTGGCTGTTTGGAGACACTTTCAAAAAGACACGTTCACAAATTTATAGTATTTGGATTAAGATAAATGAAGCCTGCAATACGAGTTTCAGTACACAGCACAACTGTCAAACAAGCTTTACTTTTGCATCACGAATTCTTCAGTAACAACGACGCCACCTTCAGGCATTATATAACACACATCGGCAAATAAACCGTCAACTGTTCCTTCTTCTTTCCTTTCATTCCTGTGGTTTCCGACTTACACAGGTCGGTTAACACATACAGCTCCATCTGCTCCAGTTCCCACAACCGTCACAGGCTGCATTCCCTACCCTTAGGGCGTTATTTCTTGGCACCACATAAAGCAATACGCCACTGTACGAATGTGTTACACTACCTTCAGAGCATTGCAAATGGAGTCTGCAAGATCACAGACCGTACTACAACACCTAGCACCGAGACATCTCAGCTAAGCGAAAGCTAAATTACAGCGTGTTTAGATATTACCGATCATGCTCGACTTCCACAAATCTGGAAAAACAGGCAATGATATTGAAACCAATCAACCTATAACTGTGCTTCCAGAAATGCTGGTACTGGTCGGTGCAACATGCAACGCGGCGCCTTTCATAGACATTAAATATTTCAAAAACATTGTCAAAAAATCTCTTGACAGCCTCTATTATTACTTTTATCATCATCATCGTCATCTCCTTTATGCGGGGTATTTATACTTATATTCCTGAGACAAACTCTGTCCCTAGGGAATACAGTGTTGCAGCTATTCTGTTGTTACTATTCATGGTGCTTATATCGTTAGTTTCAGTGTTGAGTCTATTGTACTTTTACATTAGTACTTTCCGAAGTGTGTGTGCATTGTCCAATATGGCTGTTTTCTGGAGTTCCTTGACTTCATGTTTTCATGGTGTGTTGCTCACGTATTTTCTGAATGACTTTCAAATAGTCCCAGTCGCCCCTATATTATTATTATTATTGTCATCATCATCATCATCATCATCATCTCCTTTATGCGGGGTATTTATACTTATATTCCTGAGACAAACTGTGTCCCTAGGGAATGCAGTGTTGCAGCTATTCTGTTGTTATATTCATGGTGCTTATGTCGTTAGTTTCAGTTTTGAATCTATTGTACTTTTACATTAGTAGTTTCCGAAGTATGTGTGCAGTGCCCAATATGGCTGTTTTCTGGAGTTCCTTGACTTCACGTTTTCTTGGTATGTTGCTCATGTATTTTCTAAATGACTTTCAAATAGTCCCAGTCGCCCCTATTATTACTGGTATCGCCTTTGTTTTTAACATTCCACATGAGCTGTATTTCTATTGTAAGGTCTTTATTTATTATTATTATTATTATTATATCAACATAATCGTAACCAAAGCAGATCTTTGTGCATCTATACGCACAACAGCCCCCAAATTTTTGGCGTATACAACTTATGCTTGTCTCTTTAACAGGCAATCAATTTCGGTTGGTCCTCAATGCTTAAAGTAGTAGTAACAACCTACTCCAGCTACTAGACAAAGCACACCCACGCGCAGACTTAATTCACACACTTTTTCTTTTTCCAGTTCCTATACCCTTGTGCTTACTGGTGCAGAGAAACCGAGACCGACGACCACGGCACGGTACGTTTATTACACAGAAATCCTGCATCCCCCGCTCATTCCATGACAGTCGAGGGTCCTCAGGCCAGCGACAAAGTAACAGGACACTACCAACGCGAAAGACAAACATTACCGCGAAGTTACTCCGTTCAACAACGGACCTAACAGGAATAGAACCCCAGAAACGGTGTGAGTGCCGAGTGATCTATGTGAAGGGCAGTGGACTGAACATTCTGAGTATGGCGTCACAGATTAAGAAGACGCGAGGGGGACTGCTATATGCAGGACGCCACCCAATTGCATGGGGAGAGGCAACAATACAAGAGACAGGTGTCTGCCTTGCACGGTACAGCGCGTGAGAACCTGAACTGCAAACCCTCTCACCGGGGCTCCACAACTACCCCAATAGGAGGACTTCAACAAACAAGAACGCTGCGTTGTAACTGCATGCCTGCTTCGCCTCAGCTTTCGGCAGGGATAAGCGTGGTTGGATATTCCTGTCTTGAGGGATTTGACACCGTGCAGCCTGGTAGAAATGTACCAACGTTTCGGAGGCAGTGACTGCACCCATCTTCAGAAATTCTGACTAGGTACGCCTACGATAAACCTGGCTGAAAAACGTCCCATTTTCACACCATTGACGCCCGTAACTGTTCACCAGTAAGCAGTACTGTACAGGGCCGGGCAGCGTAGTCGGTATAGCGAATGGCTACGGGATGGACGGTCCGGGATCGAATCCTGGTGGGAGGGGGCGAGATTTTCCGCACCTGTCCAGACCGGCCCTGTGTCCCACCCAGCCTCCTACACAATGGGTACCGGGTCTTTCCCGGGGGTAAAGAGCGGCCGGGGCGTGACGCTGACCACTCACCCCCTTCTAGTGCCGTGGTCAAGAAAGAGTAGAGCTATACCTTTATTCCCTCTATGGGCCGTACGGCCTGTACAGAGCCTCAGGGCCTGTACAAGGGTGCACTTTTACTTTTTAAGCAGTAATGCATACATTTCATTTTGCTACGTTCAAAATCGATCGTTCTACAAAACTGTGTATGTCCATCTCGGTATATAATCGCTAGGAACCAGAAAGTCAAATACAATCATTTTTCACACAAGTATATTCCTGTTTTTGACTCAAAACAATAAAGAGCGTTTGTGCAAAACCAGAATTGCCGTGGGAAAGCAATAAGTAGTACATATTCTGAATTTGTGTCTGCAGCCTTAGATATCCAGCATGCGAAGCACATGCGCCGTGCCATATCGTCATCTGTGGCCTCTCCGGCTTCACACCATTTTCGGGGGGGTCGGGCGGGGGGAGTTTTTGACCAAAAAACGTGTGTTTTGATTTTCTCTATTAATTTGTCTCAAAAAATTTTTGATTCTACGTAGAATTCAGCGAGATACTATCACAAATGTACATAAGTCTACATGTAAAGTGCACGTTATTCTTGACAGATTTTAACGAAACAAGAATATTCTCCCTACAGATTTTCGAAAAATCCTCAAATATCGAATTTCATGAAAATCGGACCAGCGGGAGCCGAGCTGTGTCATGAGGTCGGGCCCGGGGGGGGGGGGGGGGGTGGGGCCACACACAAAGATAAAAACAAAAAAATTTTTTTCGAACTTTCGGGAAGTCCCGTACAAAGTTACAAAAAGACAATATATCTCACA
>Ga0131853_10023770_pt1 | contig 11061 bp, 7 predicted proteins | sample TergutLab28metaG_FD_92764 | JGI IMG/M metagenome (GOLD analysis project Ga0131853, IMG submission 92764) | Labiotermes labralis P1 segment gut microbial communities from Petit-Saut dam, French Guiana - Lab288 P1 (version 2) (version 2) | ecosystem: Host-associated > Arthropoda: Insects >...
AAACAACTAAAATGGTGTGGACATGTTCAGAGAATGGAAGAGGGGAGACTACCAAAAAAAGTTATGAAATGGAGCCCACCAGGAAGAAGAAAACGAGGAAGACCTAAAGCTACCTGGGCGGAAAGGATTAGAGGACTGTTGGAGGAAAAGGGATTAATAGAAGAAGACTGGAATGACAGAGAAAAATTGAAGAAAAAGATAAGATAATTGTCAAATGGGCGCAGGAAGATGTAGAAACGTCGAACAACCTGCTAAATAAATAAATAAATAAATTCTCGTGATGCCACATCAAAGCTAGACGTTTTCTCTCTGTACTTCCACACCAATGCCCTCACTAGAGACAAATACAGCTTCTGTTGCTTTTATTATATTAATTAGATTTTTGTGCCATACATTAACACACAAAGAGCAAACCGGAAGCTGATGTGTCCCACTTACATTCAGCACCCCCTGTCGTGGACCTTCTTACACCACAGCGTAAAAAAATATTGTAAAAGCAATGTGGCTAAAGCATCTCCTTGTTTCAAACTATTCAGAATAGAAAACACTTCACATCAATGTTTACCCACAGAGTAAAGGTTTACTGTAGGTTTCATTCAACACGTGCTAATGATCGTAACGAATGTCACTGCTGACCAACCTCAATGTGAATATTTTAAAGAACCCGCCTACTAATCCGTAAGATATATCCACACTACTAAACGGCTGATAACATTCAAATCACATTCCAATATCTGATCTGCTTCGAAAGCGACGACGCTAATTCCCAACAATTTCATTGGCACATGAAGTTAACCTAGAGAACATACTGTTGGATAAAATTCTGTACGTAGCTGATAACAGTGACATGCGTCGATAATCACCACTCGTCCTTATCGCCATTCTTAGGCACAAGCACTACAAGAGGCTCTGCCGACTCCTCAGGACAGAAGTGTGTGTTGTTTAACGATGCTGTAACCTGCTAAGGTTATACTATAGTGTCGGTGGTAGATGACTGAAACGTGAATATGATAATGGCAACGGACAATCGAAGTACTTGGAGAAAAGCCCTCGTAGTGCTGGGATTGAATCCGCGCCACTGTCCGATCGCCGGCACAATTAATAGTTTTTTTTTTGTCCTCCCCAACGCAGGCCATGGCCTCCTCATTCTTGAGGTTCCTAGATCACACACAACGACGCACCACAGGCGGTACGACTCCTCTGGGCGAGTGATCAGCCCGTCGCTGAGACCTCTGACCACACACAGCGCTCACAACAAACAAACGTCAATGCCCCCCGGTGGGATTCGAACCCACGATCTTAGCAGGCGAGTGGCCGTAAAACCTACGCCTTAGACGGCGCGGCCACTGGGACCAGCAATTACTACAAACAGGATATTCAAAATGTGTTGTTGTACCTGTTGAATGGGCCAGTTCCAGCGGCATCTGTTCAGCAACTGATAATTTGTTTCTCTCTGACTTTCCAACAGGATTCTCAAACCTCCCAGTCACCAACTTTATTCTACAGCCTGCCTAACGTCATTAACCCCGACCATTCGACAACCGACATTTTTGTCATTCGTCCGCTTACTCCAAGTGCTGTGGGATTGTGCTAGCAGTTCACCCTTCTTATCCTACAGCAATATGCTGACAAGTTGGTATCCTTCCTTAAAACCATTATGCCTGCATACAATTTTGCAGTTTTTCTTGTTTTCATAGTCTGTTTCAAGATTAGTAGCTTTGTTGGCCGGACATTCTTATTCTTATTATTATTATTATCCTTCTCCTCTTCCTCCATCTTCTTCTTCTTCTTCTTTTTATTCTTCTTCTTCCACTGGCACTAAAGCCCACTGTGGGCTTTGGAACGTCGAACAATGTCCTTCCATTTTCTCCTATCTGCCACCAACTCTCTCCATCTTCTCACTCCCCAGCACTTGGTCTCCTTCTACTTCCTCTTTCCACCTTTTCCTGGGTCTTCCCCTTCTTCTCGTCCCTTCCAGTTCTTGAGTGAAGATCTTTTTGGGCATCATATCCTCCTCCATTCTCTCTAGGTGACCTAATCAGCTTATCCTTTGAGTCCGGACAATCCCTCCCCTTATTCCTGAAATACCTACTAGTTTCACGTCTTACGTTGTTCCTCTTACGCGTATTTATCCGGCTCGGATCATGTAATCACGCTAATTTAATTTGCTTCCACTGATCTAATACTTTGAACATTTTTTTTATCAAACTATGATTTAAGCTGCTTCAATCACTCAAAACAGACTTTGTTTACGTGTAATGTTAACATTCTAATATTTCCCAAGGGTCTTACTGATGCTCCCATTTGTATCTAAACTCTCTAGAGCTGCAAATTTCACAGTTTTTCTTAACCTCCATAACACTCAGCCCCTGGAGACCAATTCTCACCAGTAAAACTTAATCGTTACTCCAAAAATTACACAAAAATTATGCACAGACGACCACGTGCTTCGACTTAAAAAAAAAACTTTATTTTGCCCAAGTATGTTTATGGAATTCGTCCGACTCTCAGAAGCAACAGAGATTATGTCCCATAAACAGCATTAAACCGACACTCTTTATAATGGAGACGGGGCGTTTTCTGTGAAGTACAAACTGAGTTATTAAACAGTATTTCGGCGAAGTTAATCCTTTAAAGTTCTAACATCAATCAACACGAACAATGATTCAAAGTTCACACAGACATACCAAACTGGCAGTTCTCTAATGCAGTGTTTCTCACCCGCCGGGCCCTAGCATCAATTATACCGAGCCGCGAGAGGTTCTCCTGGAATTTGTCATTTAATTTTCTAAGCAATTTTCATGAATACGTGTTTTAAAGTGGAAATATTCTGAGGAGAAAAATATTCGTGAATGTGTCGAAAAACTCAGACCCAGATGTTGGCCTGAGGAAACTCCAATATGCTACAAGATTTCATTAGTCCAGTGACTGATAACTAATTTAGATGTAATTTTATATTTGTCAACATGCCACACCGTATACATAAATATAATAATACTCTTTATGATTATGCCATAATTAATTATTAATACTTATGTTAGTTTAATGCATGAACTTAAAAAAATGGAAAGGTATTTAGGAGTAAATTTGTTGGGACCGGGCCCTCGTCTTATGAAAAAAATAATTTACCGGACCGCGGTCTCACAATAGTTGAGAAACACTGCTCTAAAGGATACTAAACGAATTTCCAGTCTTGCAGTAAACAATTACGAAAGGCGTATCAAGGAAGTATTAAATTCGAAACACCAATGGCGTTCAGTTGATATTTAACGTGTTCAAATCTCACATACCAAATTCCTTATCGTCTTCCAGAAAAATGATCAGGGCTGCTTTGGCGGGGGAGTGGGGGGAAGGGGGAGAGAGGGATGCGAAAACGCTGGCTGTATGCCACATTTTGTGTCAAACCCATCTTATGTGTGTTCTTAAAATTGCTCTAACCGTCCTCACAGGGCCAGAAGCGTCTTAAACCGGACCTGGCATTCACTACATTACGTCGTATTATTTAAACCTGCGGCAATACGAAATTACTAATATGATACAAAATTTTCGGCCGACATGTCAGAACCTAACTCGAATTGTCTAAAGGAATGGTCCAGTCCAAATATTTCCGGGCAGCTTGTTAAAAACAAATGGACACATACGGCTCTATACCGGGGTGCTGGTAAGTCCTTAGCCCGACCAGGAAGGAAATAAGCTCGGAAGCATGTCAGGGACGCGCGAGATTTCAACAACATCGAGACGCGAGCTCTCATCAAGATTGTTTACTGCAAGGCAAGGCGCCGAAGGAAATTTACGCCATTCTGACAGAAACATTAGCTTGTTTCCTTCAAGGTCGGGCTAAGGACTTATCAGCACACCTGCAGAACGGTACACGGACCAGATATACACAGGGACAGGGTACAAGCTACCGTCAAAGTTAAAAATAACTTCACTCGGTGCGAGAATTTCGCAGTTTTAGAAACCAAATCAATATAAAACCTACAGAGCAGAGGCAGCATAAACACGACACGTAGACTTGAACACATTAATCGACGTGATCCAGTTGTGATATATATAGAGCAGGAAGGACGCGTTTTTAAATGCCTTACAATGGTTTTCCCAAAAGCCGAAACACGTTGCCAAGAATAAAACTGACAAAAATCTAGCTTCGACTTGAACATAATCATAAATGTCATTCACGTCCTACATTTTAGTGGATTTTTTTTTTATCGAAATGGTGATACCGAGTGTGTAACCAGATTGATGTGCAACACACGTACGTACCCTGGAAATGAAAGCAGCAGTCGCCGATTTGTTGTGGCCAATACAGTGAAGTTGCGCCAATTCTGAAGCACACGCAAACCGCGCTGGCTGACATACAAACCGGGCCGAACAACACACACTGGGTAACAGTAGCAACAAACCCAGACAGCACAGAACACCTCCTCTGCGCGTGCGTCGTTTCCCTAGCTACCGGAGGGGGTAATTTCACCCTTTATGGGTCTATACTTTTCGTACACTTTTTTAGCATCTGACATGGAAGTTTTCATCCACAGTCGTGTTACACAGATGCCAGCAGAACAATGGATTAAATATGGGCTTTGACACACTTACCGCGGAGCAAGCAGGTTAGAACATCACAGCCACAGTCCATGCGATCTTGAAACGCAAATATATGGCACGGTTCGCCATTTCACAGAAACGTACGTCAGGCGTAAAGGCTCTGATTTACAGTGCCCGGGGCACCATTAGGTTCTTGTCTCTTTCTAAAGGCCACACTAATTAAAGAAACGCACTTATTACTTTTTGTACGGTTCAAGCCAATGAAATGCATAACAGTTAGTACCTAATTCAACGTTTCGACTCCTTAAATATGGGAGCCGGAGTAGCTCAGTAGGTAAAGTGATTCGCTACGGGCTTGACGGTCCGGGGATCGAATCGCGGTGGGGGCGAAATTTTCCGCACCTGTCCAGACCGGCCCTGAGACCCACACAGCATCCTACACAATGGGTACCGGCTCTTTCCCGGGGGTAAAGCGGCCGGGGCGTGGCGTTGTACACCCACCCCATCTAGCGCTGAGGTTAAAGAAAGAGTAGAACTATATACCTACTACCCCTCTGGGCCTTCGTGGCCTGTTCTAGGTTGACCTTTACCTCCTCAAATACTGTCTACCACAGATAACACGACCAGTGGGCGGGCGGGCTTCGAACACACAATCCTAATGGCTCAGCGGTGCGATCACCTGAATCAGCCACGTAATTGGCGAAGGCGGTCTATAGTAACATGCAACAACGTACTTCCTACCTTACAGAAAACACAAAATTTACGTAAACACCATTCAGCTTACAAACCTGACGTCATTCACGAAAAGAGACCTAAGCTCTGAGAACCAAGAAAACCAGCACATTATCAGCAGGCGATAGATAACATGTCCATTTATTTAACTTTCGCTGGACTTTATCCGCCGACGAAATCTACTTACAAGTACAAAACACGATGTTTCGGAGGCCGACTCTGCTTCCGTCCTCAGAATCTCCGTGGGCCTTACATGCAGACCCTCTCAGTTACTCACTGACAGAATAGAACTGAGTTATTCTATGTTAAAATTCGTGGCATTTATAATTACCACTATTTATTAAAGAGCTGAACAAATAAACCCATACGTCAGGGTATTCCTGGGCTGACAGAAACGTCAGTATGCCGGTTCAGTTCGGATCGCTTCACCACTTTAATATTATTCAGGGCCGCATCTCATCTCCAATTTATTTAGTCCCGGATCACACTTCAATTTTAATATTATCCTATTCTCTACTGTCATGCACTCATCTCGTCATTCACCTCTGCGGCGGACATATCTGACATGGAACACTGTCTAGACATTGCAGCCTTGAAGTGAGTCTTATGGGACGGTCCGACTTCATGGGAGGAGTGGCCGACTCTTCCACACGTGTTCACCCGATCCTACAAGGACTCAGCAGAACAGCGTCTCAAGTGAATGAGATGAGGATTATGTATGTAGACATGGGGATGTGCCTGAGTCGACTTCATATCGCACAAAACCATGCAGCGACTGGGTAAAACCAGTAAAAATTCAGCCAACTTGGTCGGTTCGCTGAAGATAATCAGCTTTTTAATAAAGGGCGAGATACAGTGCCTACTGACATCAGCGACAGTACTGCTGACAATTAGCCGAACTCCATGGAGCACAGACTCCTCTCTGAGAAGCTATGAGGTCCTCAACTGGTCCACAAATTCCCCATATTTTGTGGAACCCAAAGGTTCAATCCCAAACTCACAAGAGACCGCCACCTGTCACTATACCGAGCCAGATCAATCCAGTCCATGCCCCCATTCCAAGTTTTGAAGATCCATCTTAATATTATCCTCTCATCTACGCCTGGTTTCCCCAGTGGTTCTTTCCCTTAGGTCTCCCCACCAACCCCTGTATGCACTTCTCTCTCCCATACGTGCCACATACCCCGCCCATCACATTCTTATTTGATCACCCGAATAATATTTGGTGAGGAGTAGAGCTCAGTTGAAACCTGATGGCACACGGTGACGCACGGTAGGGGAAGTGAAGGGGAAACATGCGAGTGGAGTGGGTAGCCAGTAGTCTTGCACTCTACCTCAGAACATGGTGAATCCAGCATTACTACCGCTGATGCGCACACCTCGGCTGCCAGTAGTCGACTGAACTGACCCCCCCTCCGGCCGATTTAAATGGACTCGTCCGTTTCGCTGAAAGACCAAATCTGGTTTCTGCGCGTGTGCCATCACGTTTCAAACGTGCTCTACACATCATAAAGTTCCTAGCTATGTAGTCTTCTCCAATCTCAATTTAAAGCGTTCAGAAGACACGGCATGTAGGCCTACTTCAATCCACTTCACAGCCTCACACATATATCGAAGTATCCATTTTAATATTATCCCACGTGCTGTCAGGTACGTAGTGGTCTCGCGGACTGCTCTGCGATAGGTTACCTTAATTGCTGCATCGCTTCAGTGACACGGACAAGCTGTCGGTACAGCATCGGGCACGAAATTTCGGAGCCTGATGGTAGGAGACCGTCGGGGTGCGGTGGGAGGCAACGTTCTGTTACCACCAAACCTGGATGTGCAATCTGAAAGCGCTTGCCTCACAAAAGTACACGACGCTGTGGCGAGCTCGATGTCTTTTCGTAAGGTAGTATCCGCGTTACGCGAAACGACATACAGTCGAGGTCAAGTTCGCATATTCCCGTCGAGTACTATACATACAGAAAAAGCTAACACTACATCTGCATTGCAAATCTATCCCAGACACATGGGGCTAAAATAGGGTCCTAACCAACATAATTATAATGGACGACGAGGTACTACGTTTTGTTTAGTTGGGGTGTTCGCTGGTGCTGTGACTTCCTCTGAACAGTCCGCCTCACCTTCACTCCACTGGAGTCGCATGCAATGATGCAGTGTGGGCTAACGACCAAGCGAACTGCGGTCAACGCTCCTTTGCAGCTTTAGCCAACAGAAAACACCGAGCCTTGGCCTACAGAACGTGCAGTCTCGTTTGCTCATGCCACTCTTCTCGGCCACGGGCTTCAAGTCACTTTGCCGCCAGCACTCCTTGCTGTTGCGGACGATTTCGCGACCTGACCGCTATGCAGCAAAAGCATTAGGCCTATTCAAGACACGCTTCTCAATATGAGGTTAACTTCTCACGGTTGTCGTATGAGATGTGACGCTGGGTGGCTTTGGAGTAGGCACCAACGTTACGGAGCAAACCTGCCGCCACCATTTTTATGGAAGTTCGCGCCGAAAACGGCCACTTCTGAAGGTCAGACATACTGACTGCAGGAATACGCTTCTAAAGCATACTAGTTACTACAGATATGCGTCGCTTATCGACGGGGATAAGTTTTGAGAAACAGGTGGTTAGGCGATTTCGTCGTTGTGCGAACGTCAGAACCTTGATAGTACAGTACAGCCTAGGCTATATGGTACAGCCTTACGGCTCCTAGACTACAAATCTGTACAGCATGTTACTGGACTGAATATTGTAGGCAATTGTAACACAATGGTATTATAATATTACAATATATATTATATTATGTTATGGGACCACCGTCGTAGACCGAAACGTCGTTATACGGCGCACGACTGTATATTTACCGCCACGTTTAACAGAAAAAGCTCTTCACTTGGCTCACAAAGTACGTTCGGACGTTTCACAAAACAACCATTACTTCCCCATACGGCATTCACCAAATGATAGTTTTAACTCACGCAGTCGAACAGAACCTCACGTGTAATGTGCTCTAGGGCGTTCCATTACTCACACGGTCATTCGCCAACTTCTCACCGCGGAAGCCAGGGTTCGGTTCCGGGCCACTCCAGGTGTGGTTCGCGGACGAAGAGGCACTGGGGCAGGTTTTCGTCCGAGTATTTCGGTTTTCCCCTTTTTAAAACAATGCCAACACTGCGCCCCACTCATTTTCATCCACACAGACCCTTCCTGGGAATACTGTAGCTCTGTCACAGTGGTTAGACCCGCTACGCAGAAGTGTCACCCACTCGCCCCTCTGCCCAGTGTATATACGCGCTTCTTGTGACTCATACAATAAACATCATAAGAAATCACAGCTTCGTACAATCAAGGCGAAGCTGTGGGTTCCGGTAGGACATGGTGCTACGTCAATGCGAAATCGGCTGCAGACGTTTCGACACAACGCAGTGTCATCTTCTGGGGACCGTGGCCATTCACGAACTTTGAAGTACACTACGGTGACTCGAAACGTCGGTAATGGGAAGTTACCAACTGACGCAGTCTCACATCGCAGAAGAACGCAATATTCCGACCCAACGCTGCGAAAACTTCAAGACACGCAAGATGCACTGTTTCCTGTGAAGCAGGAACGTCTCTCACTTCACGCACGAATTCCCATTCTGTGCTTTCCTACCTGTCAACCGCCACCGAATATCTGAATTGGGCTGCACTGGTTAACACACGTGGCAAGAGGTCGAAGGAGTATGGGACATGTATCGTAAGTAGCAAGTGGTGAAGGGCTAGCACCGTCACAACACTGTTAATCGGTAGGAAGACTCAAGAATTGTAACAACTGAACTTATTATTATTATTATATCATCGTCCTTATATTTATGCAGGGAATTTACAATTATATACCTGAAACAAACCATGTTTCTAGGGTATATAGTGTCTTAACTGTTCTGTATTTACAGTCTGTGCTACATGTAATGTTATTTCGCCCGTGAAATATATTTTGTACTTTTACATTAGCATTTTTTTGCGGTTTGTGTGCAGTGCCCAATATGGCTGTTGCTGTTGTTATTATCATCATCATCATCATCATATCCTTTATGCAGGGTATTTATACTTATATTCCTGAGACAAACTATGACCTTAGGGAATACAGTGTTGCAGCTATTCTGTTGTTACTATTCATGGTGCTTATATCGTTAGTTTCAGTTTTGAATCTGTTGCACTTTTACATGAGTACTTTCCGAAGTGTGTGTGCAGTGCCCAATGTGGCTGTTTTCTGTAGTACTTTGACTTCATGCTTTCCTGGTATGTTGTTCACGTATTTCTAGCGTATATAATGTTGCGGCTAATTTATCTGGCTGCAATTTGTGCTACATGTAATAATATTCACCACGTTAAAGGTTTTATACTCGTTTTTGTTGTTGTTATTTAGTTTCTTATGTACTTACAGCGGTAGCGTCCTACATGTCATTTGCTGTTGTAAAGCATTCTGATAGAAACTGTTAATGCTACTGTTTCTGCCACTTATTATTATTATTATCATCATCGTCTCATTTATGCTGGGTATTCATATTCCTGAGACAAACTATGTCCCTAGGGAATACAGTGTTGCACCTATTCTGTTGTTACTATTCATGGTGCTTATATCGTTAGTTTCAGTGTTGAATCTATTGTACTTTTATATGAGTACTTTCCGAAGTATGTGTGCAGTGTCCAATATGGCTGTTTTCGTAAGGTTTATTATTATTATTATTATTATTGCTATTATTTAGTGATGCCAAGACGTAGAAATTTCAGTTTGGGTAAAACGAAAATGACTCAGGTTCCACAACAACTCTGTGTCTGTCTGTGTATTTTCTGCGCCGTTTTCATTTGGACACGATAATAAGACTGGCGTTGAAACAATCCGGTCTTGGAGGACGACTCTTAAGCCTATGCTAACTTCCCCATATAAGAAATTGTAAAAAAGAAGAAATTATTGCCAATCCCAGCTCTTTAACCGTTTCAATTCTTAACTAAACGCCGTCCCTCGTACCTGATTAATCTCGACATCCGCTCTATGAACCTAATGTGGCACCGTGTTGGCAGCCATCCACCTCTGCAGGAAATACTGCATATCCCACTCTCCAAGGGCCGAAGGATCGAATCTAGTGGGCGGTCATCATCAACCGAAAAGCTGGATAAGAAACCTCCACTGCTTTAAATGACCCGCCATTAAATAATCACTGCCCGACGTTTCGAAGGCAATTTTAATGTCTAAACACCCCAAAGAACACAACAAACCTTCTTCGCGTGTTACTCAAACTTATTCGTTTGCATTATCTAACACAAAAATTATAACCCCCTCCCCAAAAGATCAAAATGTGTCTCCATTACGCCAAATCCACAGTAAAATCATAACCTCCCCCAAACAAACAGACCAAAATGTGTCTCCCGTACGCCAAATACACAGTAAAATCATAACCCCCCTCAAAAAACAGACCAAAATGTGTCTCCCTTAAGCCAAATCCACAGCAAAATCATAACCCCCGCCCATAAACAGACCAAAATGTGTCTCCCTTACACCAAATCCACAGTAAAATCATTAAAAAAAACCCAAAAAAAGAAACCAAAATGTGTCTCCCTTACGCCTAATCCACAGTAAAACCATAGCCCCCCAAAAAACAGAATAAAATGTCTCCCCTACGCCAAATCCACAGTAAAATCATAACCCCCCAAAAAAGGAAACAGACCAAAATGTGTCTCCCTTACGCCAAATCCACACTAAAATTATAACACCCCCCCCCCACAAAAACAAAAAAAAATCATCACACAACACC
>Ga0131853_10023771_pt1 | contig 11061 bp, 9 predicted proteins | sample TergutLab28metaG_FD_92764 | JGI IMG/M metagenome (GOLD analysis project Ga0131853, IMG submission 92764) | Labiotermes labralis P1 segment gut microbial communities from Petit-Saut dam, French Guiana - Lab288 P1 (version 2) (version 2) | ecosystem: Host-associated > Arthropoda: Insects >...
AACGCATTGAATCTTGGATGAACAACTATCCTCGAAGAATCTTGAACTACAAAACACCACACCAACTCTCTGCTTAATTCTATTTGGTAATACTTGGTGGGCATTTAAACTTGCATTCTTCAGTTAAAATATGAGTCATGCGTTATAAAATAAGTTATGGAAAAGAGGGTTCATATGAAAGAGCTAAAATTTCGCTATACAAACCACGAATGGTATAGTTTGGTGCGATCGTTTTTGATTATGATTGGGATAGTTTTGATTGTTTCTGTAATTGATTTTATTTTGCTTGCTTTGCCCATAGATTGGCAGACGACATTTGGTACGGTAGTTAGGTCCATTGGCTTGGCAGTCGGCGCAGTTGCCGGGGTATATCTTGGCTTTATAATTTCTTGCAAGGTTTTTGACAAAGAAGGCATCGCAATCTTAAACGATGGTGAAATTGTGCTTAAACTAGGCAAAAAAGAGCAACGGTTCTTCATTAAAGATATTGAAGAAGTCTGTAAAGATACGTTCGCAAAATATGACGGTCTACGCTTTAAAGACACCAAAACTATTGGGCCATTGTATTCAAAGCATTCAATAGTAACCGCTAGAGGCGAGTTTTCTATAATGGCTTCAATAGAAGAAGGCTGGAAAAAGGCAGGCATGAGCGTATTGGGAAAAGAAAACCCTGTGCCAATTTATAGTGTCGATGAGGCCTTTGAGAAACTTAGCAGGCATGTAGATATGGTGAAAGGTCGAGAGAAAGCGGAAGAAGAAGAGGCATTGGAAGATCAATAAAGATTTACTGGGGGATGCACTGGTACAAACATTCTAAGCTGAAAAGCAGCACATGAACCGAATGTAAAGATAATGACAACACTTCTCATAAATTGACAATTATCTCCATATTGACAGTTTTCACCATAGCATCTATACTGTACTCTGTGCTATTACAATTTAGGAGGAGTTACAATAATGAAAAAAGTTTTTACCTTAGTACTGATTATGCTGATGTCGCTTATCTTGGTAGGGTGCGATGAAGTTGTAACACAAGAAGATGCAACAGCATTGGCAGTAGAAACAACACCGACAGAACCGCCAGCAACAACAACAGTAGAACCACCAACGGAGTCACCAGCACCGACAACAGGAGTAGCAGTGGAGCCGCCCGCAACAACAGAACCAGAGCCTATATCTGAACTTGCATCAGATTCATTAGTTGGCACATGGTATTGGATGGGCAGTCCATATTATATACTTTATGATAACGGTGAGGGAACTATGTCTGGATCGGCTATTCGCTGGGCAGCAGCAGACGGAATTTTATCAATTTGCAATACTCCTGCTATATGTAGTACTACTTGCCTTGCTCCCGCAGAATGGCATTATATAATTGAAGGGGACGAGCTCACCTTGACCAGCACTCTTGTAGCACTTATGACCTTTACATACACTAGAAGATAATAAAATGAGATACGCAAAGATCACCTTTACGAGGTGGTCTTTTGCTTTCCTTTTTTTCATTTTGAATGTCTATGGTGGGTTTAAAGCTAACCTTTGTCATGCTAGATGACAACATTAAACGGTGGCCAAGCAGATAACCTCATCAAAATCGAGCGTAGCTATAGCGTTACCGGCAAGCATTCCTTGCATATCGCCAACCTCAATGATAACCTACATGGCACGATCGAATCATAGTCAAATGCAAATGCCGGATCCATCGTCAATACTATATGTTCATGCTCTATATCGGGCTTCAACAGTTCATATAGCATAATCTCGTGGAAAACACAAAATAACTCTACACCATTTCGGTATAGTGCATAATGGAACAAAGTGCTTGAGTACACCGCTTATCAAGAGTTGGATTGTTTTTTTCACGGCAACTCATCCACTTCTTATGAACCGTCTAGTCAAGATTATTGTTAGGCTATGTGGAGAATCTTGCGCTGTAACGTGCGATTGCTATAATATTGTCTTGTTAAGCTTTAGCGAATAATTAACAATCCCCTCTTGTAAATGGAAATCAATTGATATATAATTTAACAGTTTGGCAAAACAGAGTATTGTGAGGAAATAACGCTCTTTATGCCGACAAATTTGTAGTAAAGAAAGGATATTATTAATCATGAAGAGGAAATTTTTAGCACTAGGTATGGCTTTATTACTCGCCTTTACCTTTCCTGCAGTGACACTTAGCGCTAATGAAATCAGTGTTACAGTGGATGGCCAGCAAGTCAACTTCTCGGGTCAGGCACCTGTCATTGTCGATGGTCGCACCCTCGTTCCGGTTCGCGGTGTTTTTGAGACAATGGGCTTTGATGTTGACTGGAACCCGGAGTCAAGGCAAGCTACGCTGTCAAGGGCAAACGATGTGATTATTATTACAATTGACAGTGAGACATTTACATCCAGCGGCACAAATCATACGCTTGAAGTACCTGCGCAAGTAATTAACGGTAGTACAATGTTGCCTATTCGTGCTGTTCTTGAAAGTGTCGGATATTCCTTGAACTGGGATAGCACCACTAGCACTGTGCTTATCACCAGCAGTGCAACGGGTACAACTTCGACAGAAGAACCGGAAGAAACGCCGGAGCATGAAGAAACCACAGAAGCTGCAACAAGTTCATTAGTTGGCTCATGGTATTGGCTGGGTAGTGCGTACTATGTACTTAACGCTAATGGTGAAGGAACTATGGCCGGAATGGCTATTCGATGGACAACAGCAAACGGAGTTCTATCAATTTGCAATACTCCAGCATTATGCCAAACAACTTGCATCGCTCCCGCAGAGTGGTATTATGTAATTAATGGGAATGAGCTTGTCTTAACCAGCACTATTATGCGTAGTATGACTTTTACATACACCAGAAGATAATTGCATACAGTAAACGGCGTTCTGGCTATATGCCTGAACGCCGTTTTTCTGAAACAATCTTTAATAAACCCCTAATCCCTTAGCCACATGCACAATAAAATCCTGAGCATTTGTAACCATACTGATTGCACTCAAGCTGCCGCGGTCGGAAAGCTTATTAACAGCAAACTCCGAAATATCTATTGAGTAGATATAAAGCGGGCGAACTTCACCGTTAACTACACGAAAGCACGGAGTCATATTGCCTGTGGCTATTGTGTGGAGCTGAGTTGCCAAGCAAATTACAGTAGTAGCTTGACGAACTAAATTGCGCATACTGTTTTGCCCTTCATAAGCGTCACCAATCACTCCCGGCAATGGCCCATCGTCACGTATTGAGCCGGTTAGAACATAAGGCACTTTTTGTTTTACGCAAGCATACATTATGCCATCATTTACGTTATTATCTTCAATAAATCCGGATATCGAGCCGCTACGGCGTGCCAAATTTAGCACATCAAGGTGATTGTAATGCCCGTTTGACTGTGACTTTTGGGTATAAATATCCTGCCCCAAAGCCGTTCGCAAAAGTCCGGCCTCCAAATCATGTGTAGCCAGAGCGTTGCCGGCCAACATTCCTTGCATGTAGCCCGCTTCTATAATAGCCTGCATGGCACGGCGCGAATCATGGTCAAACGCGAACGCTGGCCCCATCGTCCATACTATATGGCCATGCTCTTTCTCGTGCTTTAACAGCTCATAAAGCGTATCATAATCCTTAGAATAGGCCGTTTCACGACTTCGCCCGGCACGGAATGCAAATTGGTCTTCCAAATCTTTCTCCGACTCAAAGCCTGTGGCATGTAAATAAGCACCCTCTTCGCCGTTTTCGCTGCGGCCCAAAAGCACTTTATCTCCCTTTTTGACATTACGCGGCTCCACCACATCTAAGCGTCCATCGTCAAGCAGCACTACTACGCAATCCATGCGGCTCTCCTCAGCTAACTTCCATACCCCACCTATCTTAAAATATTCAGGAAACATGGAGGTGCCATGAAAATTATCAGGCACAACACCGTCTTGTAAGCAGACTGCCACTTTACAATCAGGGGCGCCCTTAAGATGCGGCGCATTAAAGTCAGGGGGGCAGTATTTTGGTAATTGGAATTTCATATATGTCAGCTCCTCGAGAATTTTGGCGCTATAAGCGTATTGTATAGTCAGCTTCTCCTAAAATAATAACATCTATAGTCGTTTAACTTGAAAAGTGCCCATAGAAAGCGAAGCAATTTTTCCGCAAGACAAGGAAGTGCCGACGAAGCATATACAAAGACCCATCTGCGAGGAGGCACTGACGATGGATTGCTGGAAAAGGGCAAGCTTTATAGGACAGTTTTCAAATTATACGACTATAACTTGTCTTTGTTACTGTTTTAGGAGGAGTTGGCTATATTATGCTATTTTAACACTATCTTACGCCCATAGTCAATCGCTAGACTATAAAAGTGGGCGACCCATCGTCGCTTTGCGCGAGAATGGTCGCCCTACCTTCAATAATTATTTTAACATTAGTCACAAGCTAATACTATTACTCTCAATCCACAGCATAATAGTATTTGCCTTGTTCATCAACCCCGCAAAAATCTGCAAAAGAAACTTTATGTACAGACTTTTTCAAATTATCTATCGGTATTTCATTCTTGATAATGTATTGCCAAAATCCGCTATGAGCAATGTCCCCTTGCATAAGTACCCCGACAACACGACCCTTACGCATAATGATTTTGCGATAACCACGCTTATCGTCATACGATTCCACCGTATCATCAGCCTCAGGATCTGAAGCACCCAAGGCAAGGGTAATTAAACCGAAGAAATTAACAGTATTCTTGGCACTAAAAGAATCGTTATACTGCTCGGTGATACCGCACATGTTCTTTGCAGCGATCTCACCTTGGCGCATTGCGTTTGGCCAAATACCTGATAACCCGGTAATATCACCGGCGGCGTACACATCCTGGCAGTTTGTCATCATATGATTGTCAACTTCTACTCCTCGCTCAGAAGCAATTTTGCTTCCTTCTAAGAACGCCACCGCAGGCCGGACTCCCGACGCAGATACAACGAAATCGCATAATAAATCCGAACCGTCATCCAATATCAAACGCTCCGCATTGCCATTTCCATCAAGAGTGGCATCAACTACCTTGCGGCCAAAGCTGAACTTGCAACCTGCGGTTTCAAAGCGCTCTTGATATGTACTTGCGGCACGCTCATCTAAATTATGCGGCAGAAGATGTGCGCCCATTTCAACTATCGTCACATTTGTTCCAAGTTTAGACAAAGCATAGGCCGCCGCCAAACCAACAAAGCCCGCACCAATTACTACCGCACGCTTAGAGTCTGCTCCTACTGCTGCATTTCTAATAGCTCTTGCATCAGGCAAGTCCCTAAGGCCGTATACATTCTTCGCTCCGTTTAGTGCCGTCACGGACACGTCCGTACTAACTGCACCAGCAGCAATGAGAAGCTTATCGTAATTAATCGTATCATGCCCATACTTAAGGGTTTTTGTGGATATGTCCACATTGTTCACTTTAGTGCCGCTTATCCATTTAATATTATTTGTCTCAAAAAAATCTTCCGGCACAAAGTTTAATTCAGCCTCATCACGCTCTCCGCTTATGTATTTATAAAGCATACATCGAGAATGAACTTTTGCATCTTCAGAAATGAGCACAATGCAAGCCCCGGGGCTATGGGCACGTATGGTTTTTGCCGCAGTCATTCCAGCAGCTCCTGCACCAATGATTACATATTTCATCACAGAGCTACCTCCTTCACATAAATTGCATGTTTGGGGCAATTCCTGATACAGTTAGGTCCGTCCGGGTCGTGACTACAAAAATCGCACTTTATAACTTTGCTGCCTGTAGCCAGATCGGGCTTTAGTACGCCGAAAGGGCAGCTCATCACGCACATAAAACACGCACCGCATTTATCTACATCATACAAAACATATCCGGTTTTCTCATCCTTTGCCATTGCGCCGCTCATGCAAGACATCACGCATTCCGGACTATCACAGTGGCGGCAAAATAACGGAATATATTCTCCTCCGCCACCCAACAGGATATAGTTTCTGGACTCGTTGCGTGGATCGCTCAAATCTAATGAATAAACATCGCCAGTATCACAGCGGTGCGCCTGCATACAAGCAATGGCGCAGCTTTTGCAACCACCGCATTCTGCAGTATCTATCATAATACGCTTCAAGTAGATCCCCCCTCTTCTATACGTTTAGGCCAAGTGCCATGCGCTTATCCACAATGACTTTCTCCAATTCGCAGGCAGATTGTGTCGCATCAGAGTTTATAATTACGAAACCGCCTGTGAGCTCCTTCATTTGGTCTGTGAGTACACTTACCGCAACAGGGCTGCCCGTCACAAAAGGAGGCAATCCCAGATGAAGGGGCAGTCCCAGAGCCAAACCAAACGCACCGTCCGCCAGCGCTTGCTCTTCCAGCCATTGCGGCGCAGAAAGCACTAATGGGAGCTGTGGAATGTCAATATTTAACGCTTCAGCAAGCTCAGTCGCTACAATTTCTAAACGTCCAATCGCCAAGCATGGTCCAAAATTAAGCACAGGCGGAATACCAAGTGCCTTACATATCTCTTTCAGTGAATCCCCAGCAAGCTCAGCCGCTTCAGGAGTCATAAGCCCTACATTTTCAATTCCGCCGGAGCTGCATCCCGCTGTAAGCACAATTATATCACGCGCAATAAGCTCCTTTGTGAGCTCCACCGTTAGAACGTCATGCCCGCCGTTTCTCAAATTTGAACAACCGACTACGGCAGCAACGCCCTTAATTTTGCCCGATGCAATCAGTTCTATAAGCGGTTGCCAAGAGCCGCCTAGGAATTTTTTTAAAGTACCTTCGCTAACGCCGGTTAGAGTATTGTCGTAGCCATGATCTGGCATAAGGTTAAGCTTAACTTTAGATCTGCGCATTTTATACGCTTCTGCAACTTCATCAATTATTTCATAACTAAGCCTCTCCCTCTCAGCGAACGGGAAACCTTTATACTCTGCATTTGCTTTTTTAGCTACATCATCCAAGCAAATTTGCTTAATCATGAGTTCATCACAAACCGTTTCTATACCCGGCAACGTGCAGTTAAATTCGGAAAGCACTGCATCGATTGCACCCGTAGCAAGTACTGCCTCGCTTGTGAAGTTGTTGCCGGCATGCCCGTCAAACACTTCCGTATAATGTGCGCCACGAAGCTGCAAATCCTGCCCAACACATGTACATCCTACCAGTTTAAAGCCTTTTGCACCGACCGTCTTAGCTTTCTCCAAGGCCTCTTGAGTTGTAAGCGCATCTTGCAACTGCGCAAATAAAGAATGCTGGTGGCCTGTAATCATAATGTTAATGTAGTCCGGATTTATTACACGCATACCCACCGGAGCCATACGAATTTCAGGCTCGCCAAGCATTACGTCGTTAAGCATATTTGTAAGTAAAAGTCCGTAAAGGCCTGTAGAAATACCCAAACGCAAGCAATTTAGCAGCATATCAACGGGATCGGAACTCAAATTGGTAGAGCTTTTCACCACACCTTTAAACACTTCGCTCTTTGCGCCACCCGGCAAAATTCCAAGCTCTTCCCACTTTTTATAACGAGGAGCATACGCAATTTTCTTTGTAAGCTCCATAGTCTCAGACTCCGGCTTGTAAATGTCTTCTAAAACTGCCTCAGCCACTCGCTCGGCGAGAATATGTATATTAGACTCTTCGATTTCAAACATTTCTCCCAAACGCATCAAAGTAGCTTCGCTTTTAAATTTAGCGCCGGATTTTGCCATGTTTTTTAGATTACGTGCGGTGTTTTCAACCACATGAATATAGCAACCTGAACCAGCCGCCACAGCACGCAAGAAATTACGAGTAACGATAACGTCTGCATCTGCGCCGCAAACCCCTCTAGGTGAAGTCGGTGTAATGCGGCACGGCCCATTGGCACATAGTCTGCAACAAACGCCCTGCAAACCAAATCCGCATTTAGTTTCCTGGCTGTCCACACGATGATGTGAAGTTTCCATCGGCAATTTTGCAATGAACTTTTCAAGCTCTTTGTCAGCACTAGGACAATTGTGACATCCAAAACATGATTGACTCATAATAAACTCCCCTTTTAAAAAGTTATTTACGCAACCTAGATATATTGTTATTTAATTCACACTAACATAACATACTGGACTTTTATTGTCAAGTATGTTGTCTTTCAATAATTATCCTCTTGACATGAATTTGGTTTTAAGATAAAATAACATTGTTATTTAAAGTAACATCGTTATGAAAGGCGGTACTATTATGAGAACACGGGCAAGACGTGAGCGAGAAAAGCAGGATATGAGAGTTGCTATTTTAGAAGCGGCAACTAAAATCATTATCAAAGAGGGCTATGAAAAGCTATCAATGCGTAAAATAGCTGATGCAATAGAATATACGCCAACTACACTATACAATTACTATGAAGATAAAGCGGAAATCATTGACGGTATTTCGAGAGAATTATATATAAAGATTGTCTCCGCTATAAAAGTAATTTTGCGAGACAATAAAAGTCTGCCCATTGACAAACAATTGGAGCTTTCTTTTAAAGTATTTATATACACTATGACCGATAATGCTGAAATGGGAAAGGCCGTAATGAGAAGCGGGACCAGAGCAATATTTGGGCCTGATGAAAAATCTAACCCAGATTCCGATGACGGCATTCTTATGCTCCATGCTCTTTTGCATGATGGGCAGGAACAATCTGTGTTTCGCAAATTAGACGAAAATGTTTCGTGGATGCTTATCAGTGCCCTCTTGGGATTTTCCATGAATGCAATTGAGAATCAGCTTTATCTTAATGAGTGTTGGGATAGTTTAGTTGACACTTATGTTGAGATTTTAACAAATGGCATAATGCCTATAAAATGAGGTGTGATATGAGTATGCAAAAAAGAATTGCAGTCATATATAAATCTAGATATGGCACTACCAAACAATATGCTGAGTGGATTTCGGAAGCTTTAGATGCCCGCATCTTTGAGTCGTCAAGTATTAAACCCTCAGAGCTAAAAGAGTATGATATTGTTATTTACGGTGGCGGTCTTTATGCCGGTGGAATTGACGGCGTAAAGCTTGTTGCTAATGTAGACTGCAAAAAACTGGTGGTATTTACTGTAGGACTTGCAGATCCCACGGTAACGGATTTTACAAGTATCTTAGAAAAAGCTTTCAAAAAAGAACAATTGCTTGCAATAAAGGCATTCCATTTGCGCGGTGCTATAGTTTATAAAAAACTGAGTCTTATCCATAAAGGTATGATGGCTGTGGTAAAAAAAGAAGCCGAAAAAAACCCGGTATCAAAGCGCACAAATGACGATATTATTTTACTTGAAACATACGGTAATGGTGTTGATTTTATGGATAAATCTACCATAATGCCTTTGGTAGAGTATGTTCGATCTCTGTAAAATTAAGAGTAAAGTGAATTTAGAATCTTAATAAAAAACACCTTCTACATTTCAGTATCGAAGGTGTTTTTTACGCTTTATATACCTCTTATATATAGTGAGTTAAATTTAAAACGGTCCAAACGAACTTGTTCGATTGCCGGTTTAAATTTAACGAGCGCCCTCCACTCATATTTTTCGAATAGCGTGAGTGGAGGGCTTCTGAGTTAGTCTCCGAAGCTGTTGTTTAGGTCGTTTGCCGACTTAAGCGACTATAATTCCCGATTATATCCCAAGGCTCTGCTTCCGGACGCTCCAACACTGCCCAATTTCTCGGGGTCAACAGTTCTATCCATCTTTTGTGTATACCATCAGTCTTCTTCACATAGCGATTAGAGTTCGAAGCCTCTTGGATATACAAATAATACCATGAGTCTACATTTATATTATCCGGCCAAATTATCATGTCCGGCAGTAAATCGTCCGGAGTTTCCGGCAAGCGATGCAATATCCGATTTATAAGTGCTGCAGCTTCTGCACGAGTAATGCTTTGGTTTGGTGCAAAAGTTCCGTCAGGGTATCCCATTATCCATCCCATACGAGCAGCAGCATTTATGTCAGCAGCTGCCCAATGTCCATATATATCTGTGAACATATCTTCTCCTTCACCTGATAACCCTGCAAAGAATCTATTCATTGCTACAGTAAATTCTGCCCTGTTTATTGCTCGCTCCGGCTGGAATGTACCATCTGGCATACCGATAACAAGCTTCGCATTTGCCATAGTGGATACTGTATTGTTAAACCAGTGATCAATTTGTACGTCAGGGAATGTATTATCTTGTGTCCAAACCTCTTCCCTATATTCATCCGTTATCAGGCGGAAGAATATAGTAGCCACCTCTGCTCTTGTAATGCTCGCATTAGGCCTTATTAAGCCCTTGTTATCACCCACCATATATGCATAATGAGTTTGGCTAAATGGAATTACCGGGATTGGAGGGGTGGTAATATCTTGAGATGCCTCAGGCGTTGGCCGTGGCCTAATTGAAAGACTTGGTAATGGTCGGCCTGTATCCTCCCAACCGCCTGGAACATTGTTTGAGTCTCCCGAGCTGTCCGCCGTAAACGTCCACGTGCCTGTCAAAATAACATCATTGCCCGGCATAGTAAAGTCTTCGCCAGCAACGTACGGATTCCAGCCGTTAAATATCCACGTACCAGGAATGCCTGCGGCGTTTACGTTTGACGTTGTGGTCAAATCGCCCGCCACTGTAACTGTGCTTCCCGCCGGGTGCTGTGTATCTGCCGGGATTATTGAATGGATCTCAGGATATTCGCCCGTCACTTCATAGCGTACGTAGAAACTATCTGCAGTAAACGTCCACGTGCCTGTCAAAGTAACGTCATTGCCCGGCATAGTAAAGGCTTCGCCAGCTACGTGCGGAGTCCAGCCGTTAAATATCCACGTCCCAGGAATGCCTGCGACGTTTACGTTTGACGTAGTGGTCAAGTCGCCAGCCACTGTAACTGTACTTCCCGCCGGATGCTGTGTATCTGCCGGGATTGCTGAATGGGTCTCAGGAGAATCACCCGTCACTTCATAGCGTACGTAGAAACTGTCCGCCGTAAACGTCCACGTGCCTGTCAAAGTAATGTCATTGCCCGGCATAGTAAAGGCTTCCCCAGCAACGTGCGGAGTCCAGCC
>Ga0131853_10023773_pt1 | contig 11060 bp, 7 predicted proteins | sample TergutLab28metaG_FD_92764 | JGI IMG/M metagenome (GOLD analysis project Ga0131853, IMG submission 92764) | Labiotermes labralis P1 segment gut microbial communities from Petit-Saut dam, French Guiana - Lab288 P1 (version 2) (version 2) | ecosystem: Host-associated > Arthropoda: Insects >...
ACAGCCTTTAAATAACTTTATTAGAGTGGTAAAATAAAGAAGATATATGGCGCCAGTAACCAGGACTGAACGGACGAAAAATACTAAAATGTTTTACGTTAGAAAACCACCTGAAAGACAAGGCATGAGTGGATAATACTAAAATCAATAATAATTACTAGATCAAACTCGAAGGAAATAATGCACAAGGCAGTGGCTTTGCCCGGGGTAGAAACTGGTCATAGGCTTTTATGGGCACGGCAATGAACCTTCCGATTCCATGTAAGGCAGGTCACTGAATAGATAACAGTCCCTCCAGGAGACTTTGTTCCTTCATAGTGATCTTTATTGAAAACAATATTTCCACTGCAAACTGTCCGTAATAACTTGTGTCAGTGTGCAGCGTGGAACGGTGTTCTGAAAATGTATGGTTTTGGAAAATGGTAAGACACAAGGCACAGATCATTTCCAAAGCCCAACTGTTCTATAGCTGCAGACCCCTTCCTTCCAATGCCTGACACTCGTCCGGCGTTCGTATCGACCTTGCCTCATAGTACAAACAAACCCACGGCATTTCTCCGTGTAAGTTACCGTCCTGTGCCCATAAAATCCCTCTTAAAAAAACAAAATAACCATAAATTGATATATAAATTCGACGTGTCCATTTGTAATTCCAAATTCCAAGTCAGAATTCTTTGCAAATCAAGACATTATCTAAAAGTTCATAACATTACTATTCCTATAAACACAATTAATCACATTACTTTATGGTATAATTGTAATAAAGTATACTGAAGTGTCAAAATCAATACTTACTACAATATTTAAACAACCATTCTCAGATCACGAAAACAATAGACAAAGTGGTGAGGTTTGAATCCGGCATCGTCTCCCCTCCCTGCCTACAGTGCACAAGTCTACCTGCTATGTTGACTACCATATTCTAGGGAACATTCTTATCAATTTTTTAAGTACTATCATACGCTTTAATATACCATAGCAAGTTTTGTACTACATGTCGCAACGAATTTAATTGAATGACACAATGTTATTATTGATAACCGGAAATTCGTAACACGTGTTCCAATAATGCACCAATAACTAAGAAAGAGAATGTTAAATAGTAGATTAAACAGAAGAGTAGAAATGACAGCAGATAGAATGAATTAACACGCAGAACGGAGGAAGCTGCTAGGCAGTTAGGAGTGAAAGAAATCAGTCTTTCCCTAGCCCCAAATTACACAGTTTCTTGGATAAATGCAAAAAGAATAAGTTATGTAAATAGAAACGTACTGTTTCTAATCGTATCACACCCTATATCGGGCGGAAAATATTATTTCTTGTAACTTGTTACATATTTATCATACCGAACAATGTTAACGATCAAAATCTCATTATGTTATAATCATAATTTTTCGAAATGCTTTCAGTTTCCTAGAAAATCTTCATATTTAGAAATCTGTTTCATATAAAATGTTTACATTAGACAGACATAAATAAAAATTATTTTTGCTTAACTTTCAGTCTACACCCCAACATCACTTTATACATCTAAAGTATTGTACTAATTTTGCAGAAAAGTCACGCGGAACAACAAGAATGGTCTTTCAATCTGCCTTAAATATATTCACTTACAACCGAATAACAATAGCCACAACCAAAACACAATTAGCAGATTTAACCTATCTGTCAGCATCGGCTAAATCAGCGAACTGGGGGGTGCAAGCGGTAAAGATGCTTCTGTCACAGTTTGTATGTGTCACTCTGTCAGATTCAACTAGAAGTTTATAGATTTTCTCTAACACTACGAGAAGGGACACTGACTTGCAACTTCAGACTGGTTGTTAGCTAAAGACTTCCTTATGTTTTAAGCAGAAGATTCTTGCACTGTACAGAATTCAGTTAAACGTTTAAATGCTTTAAGGACAGATGAAACGTAATCTTTTCCGTTAATTCGACTAAAGGAAGAAGAATCAATGTGGAATTGATCCGTACGTAACATTGCAGTAGACCGCTTTTACGTCCTTCCCAATGTAAAATTTGTGAGGCAATATCACTAGTTTCTTAGTAATCGTAGAGCTAGACATATACACATTATGGCTATTTGTTATGTAAAGACAGTAGAAAATGTATCAACTAATTACTTGAAGAATTGCATAGATTAGCCTGCTGAAGCTTCATAGATTTCAAATATTTTGAAAAATGGACAACGTCAAAAATGATACTGGTATGATGGTTATTTTCATTAAATCCAATTGAAGGTTACTGATGAAGAAGATATTAACGGAGCGCATAGTAATGACAGCATAGCGGCTGAAAAGAACGGCTTAGCAACGTCAATAACAAAGTCACGACATAAACCTCATCCAACTCTCACAAATTTATACGGCCTTCCATTTGGCTTTTTTGAATGCGTTTTCTCCCGTAATATACAGACATTCCTTCTCTTCCTCGATTTAACTCTATATCCAGACCAGAAGGATCTAATGAATTTCATCACTTTAAAAATATTACAGGATCAGTGTGGGTCGTAAAGTTTCGGGTTATGAGAATGTATCTACTGATTCGTAAGGCACAACCGTTATATGGGAATAACAATCAAAACGACAGCGACTTTTCTCGGGTTACAAAAGTCGGAGACGGCCTCCAGATGTCAATGGTAGCAGTCCATATACTGAATGAGCACCCGCACACTACCGACAAAGCAAGATCTTCTAGCTTGGGGGTTACCCGAAGGCGTAACTGCTCAATGGAAAACTTAAAATGTTACGGACTGTATCACAGTGCCCCGAAATTGTATAGGTCTTTTGGAACAAAGTAGGCAAGGAAAATGGACATGGGATTTGGAATTTGAAATTGTTTCCTAAAGGTCAGAGTCACTGAATACAGTTACAAGAGAACTAGCAAGGTGTATCTTAGATAAGTGAGATTAGAGGAATTCAGATGGAAAAGACCACCACAGAAAGAATTTGTTCCTACAGAAAATTTAGGTACAGAATTTTAGGTACACAAGAGAATTATACCTCTAGTTGATTGTGTCAAACTTGTTAGTAATACAGTATCAATTATTCTAAGAGGTCGTTTATGTGATATTATTATTCTTAAAGTGCGTGCCACAACTGAAGTGAAAGTGATGATCAATGGCATCGCATTGCTGCTGTCTGTGCCACACGACAATTGTGTTCAGAGAATTCCATGTGGAAGTACGGACAGAACACATTTGCAAACCGACATCTAGGAACAGTAGTCTCCATGATTCGATGTTCGAGTAGTGAAATTCACAACATCGCAAAACGTAATTGTCAACAGAATCATGTTCCTACATAGTAACATTCGTAAATACGAGTTTTATTCCTAATGACTGGAAGAATGGCTTCAGATCGATAGCATACTGATGCTGTGAAAGATACTGAAGTAGATTTTTCAGTCTAAGAGGGACAAACAATATAACAACATATTCGTATTGCCATCTCGACACAGGTTTTGCCATCTCTTGGTTTCCCTGTGTCTATAAGCAAATGCTGAGATGGTTCCCAAAATTCCAAGTTGCCACTACATGCTTCTCATATAGCCCTCCCGACTTAAATCTAGTCGTAACCAATTTCATGTTTTGTTTACGTGTAAAATAACCACTGCCACCGGGTAACAACCCAATTCCAGTAAATAAATAAATATAAATAATTAATAAAAAATTTGTGTAATAATATAAACACTTGGGTTCGAAAAATTTCGAGGAGTTTCTTGAGAAATTGAGTAGTACGATTTTCAAGAAGGACGCCGCTCCGTGGGGCTGGTAACTCACTAGGAAGGCTTGGTGGCGTTCACTTTGTGGAAAATAATTAATATATATTAATTCGCATGGTCGTCGGTCAAAGAATGGGCACAATAAGCAACACGATCGTACAATGAATGGGCTTACTCAAAAGGGTATTTACATTCTCCGGCACATTGCAGATTTTAGATCCTACATGGCGTTCGGGAAAATGGATACTTTTCCAGTAACCGCTTTTGACAGTAGTTTGGCTTGCATCTTGAAGGTTACGTTTCTGGAAAATGACGCTTTACATGTCGTCGCGCTGTTCGAATGTTACGGGAATTGTATTTTTGTAGTCTTTAGAATGTTACCTTCTGCTTTACAGTCGCTAATGAAAGCAGAGAATACTATAACCTGAGGTAATAGTTTAATATTTCAGGTTTTTATCGCTGCACCGTGCATTTTGCAAACTACGCAGTTCACATACCAACAAATGCACTATTTATTAACTTGGTTAAATGTTTAAAACGTGATACGAGTATATAATGACGTAATTTTACCGAGTGTTTTAACGTAAATATAACTTTAGTTAGGTACAGATAAAGCTCCCTGATGATGGTCATTGATGAACGAAACATGTAGGAGTGATACTATTGTGCATTTTAATGTAAATTTAAAACTTTTAACCAAGTTACTAAATAATGCATTTGTTGGTGTGAGAACTACGTAATATCTCAGGTTATTTAGCAATCATGCACAGACGTGCATATGAGTGTACATTATAAGTGAGGTACTGTGGAATTTGTCCTCTTTCGTCCATTCTGATTCACTATTCACCCTGCAGCCGTTAATTGAGCAGGTGACCGCTATTCCTATTTGTTGCACGGTTGATATCCCAATGACCGCTGTGCCTATTTGTTGCACGGTTGATATCCCAGTGACCGCTGTGCCTATTTGTTGCACGGTTGATATCCCAGTGACCGCTGTGCCTGTTTGTTGCACGGTTGAAATCCCAGTGACCGCTGTGCCTATTTGTTGCACGGTTGATATCCCAGTGACCGCTGTGCCTATTTGTTGCACGGTTGATATCCCAAAGACCGCTGTACCTATTTGTTGCACGGTTGATATCCCAAAGACCGCTGTACCTATTTGTTGCACGGTTGATATCCCAAAGACCGCTGTACCTATTTGTTGCACCGTTGATATCCCAATGACCGCATTGCACAATGCGCAGACTCTCAAAGTTCTTGCAGTTACATTTATCCACGAACACATTTTTTAATATTTGTATCATTGACACACTGGACACTCGTTAGTGAATTCGTCCTCGAAACTTTCGTTCCCTGACCTCAAGATGTTCACTGAAACAAACACTGTTGCATCGGTGCTCAGTACTTAGTTTATTTATTTCGTCATGAAACAAGAATTACCTGAACATTTCAAATTTGCTGTTAAGTTGCAGAATAAATAGTCTTCTATGCTCAACAGGGGACACCCCACTGATAATATCCACGCAGTGTCGGAGCATGTGCAGGTTTACCATCAAGGGGATAGTACATTCAAATGTGATAATAACCTTAATATATGTATGTATGTATGTACATATGTATTTATGTATGTATGTATGTGTGAGTTTATGTACGTATGTATGTACGTATGCATGTATGTACGTATGTATGCACGTATGTATGTATGTACTTATGTAAGTATGTGTGTGTGTGTATGTATGTTTGTGTGTATGTGTGTACGTATGCATGTATATACGTATGTATGCACGTACGTATGTATGTATGTACGTACGTATGTACGTATGTATGTATGTACTTATGTATGCATGTATGTGTGTATGTATGTATGTATGCATGCATGTATGTAAGTATATTTGTATATATGTACACTTGTATGTATGTGTGTATGTATGTATGAATGTGCGTATGTACATATGTATGTATGTTTGTATGTATTTATGTATGTATGAATGTATGTATGAATGTATGTATGTACGTATGTACGTACGAGGGGGTGCTGATAAGTCCTTGGCCTGACCTACTTCCCGATGTCGTAGTACGCAATCGATAGTGTCGTTGGAAAGAGGGGCCGACAATGTGGCGAATTGCAAGTCTTTTCTTGTTACAGTGGCCGAAAGGAAGCATGTCAGGCAACGCGCGGGATTCCAACAACATCGAGACGCGAGCTATCGTCAAGTTTTTTGTCTGCAAGTCAAGGCGCCGAAGGAAATTCACGCCATTCTGACAGGTACATTAGGGGAATATACACCATCATACGTCACCGTAAAAAAAAACTGGGTCGCCTTGTTTAAACGTCGTGATTTTTCCACCTGTGATGTGTCTCATCCTGGACGACCCAAAACTGTGACCACCCTGGAGATTATTGATCAAATTCACGAGCTAATCTTGAAAGACCGTCGGATTTTGGCTAAATCAATAGCTGAGCAACTGGGCATCTCGCGTAAGCGGGTTGGGTCCATCATTCATGAAGATTTGGAAATGCGGAAGCTCTCCGCGAAGTGGGACCCGAAATGCCTGAACGCAGATCAAAAACGTCAACGGTGCCAGTCGTCTGAGCAACGTTTGGAATTTTTTCGGCACGATCCAAATGATTTCCATTTCTATGAACATGGACGAAACCTGGTTATATCACTATGACCCGGAGACAAAGCAACAATCAATGGAGTGGCGGCATAGCGGTTCACCCCGCCCCAAAAATTCCGAGTACAAAAATTCGCTGGAAAATTTCTCGCCTCGATTTTTTGGGATCAAGACGGCATCCTCCTTATTGATTATCTTCCAAAGGGCCAAACTATTGACGCGAAGTATTACTCATCTCTGCTGGTGCAATTGAAGGAACCTTTGAAAGAAAAACGCGGCGGGAAGTTCACCAAAGAGGTCTTGTTCTTGCACGACAATGCCCCGGCTCACAGGGCACTTGAAACCCAGAAGAAACTGGCCTGTCTGGACTTTCAGTTTCTTGATCACCCACCCTATTCTCCGGATCTGGCCCCGTCGAGCTACCACCTGTTCCCTGGACTGAAAAAGAACAATTGAAAGCTTGTCATTTTTTTTCTGACGCGGAGGCCATTGTTGCCGCGGAGACCTGACTGGACGGACAAATTTCTGAAAATTTTTAAGTGGCTTGCAAATGTTAGAGCAATGGGCTAAGAAGTGTTTTGAGTTTCGTGAGTAGTATGTTGAGTAAATCCCGAGTTTGGTCGCTCTAGCTTGTTTTCTTCCTGGTCGGGCCTGGCACATAGCACACATAACTTCACATGAGCAAACCACTGTAACTTGCTCGATACTGAATACTTTTATGTACATCTTTCCTCCTACTTTGTAGGTTACCATACTGCCGGTAAATTATTAAAATGTTTAAGATTCTACTCAGGGTGTTTATTCAACATTTATGTAGTAGGCTACAACGTTAACAATCTAATGCCATTCTAATTAGCAAATCAAAGAAAGTTAAAATTATAAAGTACCTCTAATTATTTCAGTTATACGGGCTAACTATCCCAACGACGATTCATGTTGGCTTAAGATTAGAGTTCTCATTTTATGTAAAAACCAAATTTTATTTGTCTCACCAAAAGAATTTTTAACTAATAAATTAAAATCAAGGAAAAATATCGCACAACACACACGCTTGGTCACTAATAATTATTCGTTGACCTACTCCAAAAAGACTCTTACCTGTCGTTCTTCTTCCTTCGCTTTAATCAAGGCTTTCTTTTGCATTAATTTCGCTTCAACAGTAATAATTATCCTTCCTATCGCGTTCGATAATGTTAATAATAACTAATAACTAATCATCATATATGAACGTGATTTCATAAATACTTATAAAGATGGGTAGAGCAAAGTCAAACACAACTTGTGGATATTTTATTGCTAAGGAACTTCATTCACACAGCGTATCTTAAGAACAGCTACATGTTTCGGCCTTTTCCAGGCCATTGTTCATATTACCTATCCGAGGCAACTGTACAATATCCAGTATTAGGCCTTTAGTATCTAACGAGATCTCGTTTTCGTCGTTACAATTTCATGTTCGCTTGAATATAAATTATTGTGAAATTTAAAATAGTTTTAAAATTTATAGTTATAAAATTTATAAATATTTAGACAGCATAATTTTTGGAGAGGAGTATCACATTAGGGAGTATATTGTTTTACTACGTTATTTCGCGAGTGACGAAGTGATTGAATCATGTGTGGTGTCGTAGTGATTGAACTCCTGGAGATGTTATGTAGAACTGTCTTTTCTTCGTCTATAGCGTTGGTCGCCAGTTGGATTTTTTTTAGAAAATTTTATGTAGACATTCTGGCAGGGAGAATCCAGGTTCGAAACGTTGGTTACGTGCAGACACGTATCTGTATCAGATGTGTCATGTACGACGTGAAAGTGCCCAGAGATGGCTGGTATATTAGTAGTTATTTATGGAAGAGATGCTAGTTGGTAGGCTATTTTTATTGTCAAGGGATAATGTTCTGGATTCCTATGGTAAGTTTCACTATAGAATCCACATTTAATAATACTTGAGATCAGGCGTGCTGTTCCTTGTTGATGTTGAAAGATAGTAGTGTATATACGTCTGTGATTAGTAGAGGACCAGTAGTAGTAGTAGTAGTAGAAGTAGTAGTAATAGTAGTAGTAGAAGTTGTGTTTGACCTATCTTTACGATTGCAGCACAACGGGGATGACTCATTTAAAAGTCACAAATACTTAATTAAATTTGACGATTAATATAAGTTACAGATCAAAGAAATATCATAATTGCTTACTAAGTCTTTCAGATCAACTCTTTCAATTGGGGTTGACCATAGTATAAATATATTTAATTTTGAGGATGACATTTTTTTAAGAATGGCCTGCCGAACAGTATAAATAATATTCATTTGCTTAGCGGCCTTGAACTCAAACTAAACCTCAGTTATTCGACAAACGTCCTCTCAAAATGTTTACATTAAAGAGCATTATTTAGGATTTCAGGAACTTTCATGTCAGTAATGGAGACGGATAAAATTACAAATATGGAGGATCCTCGTGTATACTCGTACATTCACACATGATTAGACATTTGCGGATGACTGAAATAGCTGAAACCGAGCTGAGAATTTGTTTAGACCACCAAGAAAGACAAATGGAAATGCCTCGGCACATACGTTCTTTGATTCTTTACATAATATTCTACAATAAACCTTTTCAACCATGAAAATGGAATAAGTCTGTACAGTCTGCGAGTATTTGCTGCAGACGATGACGAATACGAATTTTGTGTCAACGTTTGTCCCAATGTTAAACACACAGTTGAAGCGTTTAAATATAGAGCAAAAAAAGATGAATTATAATGAACCTCTTCTCTTCGCTGAAAGATGAATACTTCTACAGAGATTTTAGACGTATTTCCACAGCTATTCTACAACGACACAACGCACGGATTGCTACAGTGGCCAGGTGTGTAAGCCAGCTAAAATTCAGTACTTAATAGCGAATGTGGACGAGCCTGTTATTCTAAACTTTATATAAAAATTGTATAATGCTGTCATGATTGCATCCTCAACGTCTAGTTCCTGAAAACATGCATAGACTCAAGCCAACTTTAAGGTATTCTAAAGACAGTAAAAGTAAAGTGATCCCGTTACAGGCCCGGTGTGGCCCAGAGGGTGGGTAGAGTTATAGCTCTACTCTTCCATGACCGCGGCACTATAAGGGAGTGAGTGGTCAGCAGCACGCCCCGGCCACACTTTACCCCTGGGAAAGACCCGGTACCTATTTTACAGGAGGCTGGGTGGGCCCCAGGGCCAGTCTGGACGGGCGGAAAATCTCGTCCCCATTGGGAATCGATCCCGGACCGTCAAGCCCGTAGTCAGTCGCTATACCGACTGAGCTACCCATTCTAAAGATAGTACATTACAATAACCTTTACTAGTGTTTTCAACACATCTGCCATTTAAATTGTTCTACACTTTTACGGTCTGCCCCTTTCTCCGATAAAGCTCTTGACACATCCACGAGGTATAATATCAACGCAATATCTGTTAGGTAGAAAATACGTACTAGTCAGATTTGTACCAGTATGTGCCGCTACGTGCGGTTTGTTTGGACCATGATCATGCTGTGAAATGTGTTTGTCTTTAAGATGCCTGTGATGACATCGATTTGTTTACAGCATGGTCATGATCCCATATAGAGTTGTTTGTTAGGTGGTCGTAATGTCGTACCTATTTTTTTAAAGATTAACATTCTGTTATGTCTGTGATCAATGCGTTTGATTTCTTCAGATAATCCCTTCACAGGGAAAGTCTATGTTGCTTACAGGTGGTGTTTTCAGTTATTCCATGCAGTATAGGCCGTACGATTGACTGATTCGTTATGTAGGCTACACTACCAGTGGCCTGGCTCTAATTTGGAAGTGAGCCAAAGCAAACATAATCAAGGCAGTAGCACGTAGAATGAGAATGTGAAGTGGACAGGCCCAAGTTGCTTTGTTGATTGTCAGATGGGGAGGTCACGAGCACTGCGTAGGCAGCCACTTCAAGATAGTATTCCGGTATTCACTTGAACACAACAAGCATGTTCACAAAAAGACGTAGTTCAACATGATTTGTAACATTTCTAAATTAGAGACGTTTGTTTCTCGAATGTAAATACGCAAAATTACTATTGCATCAGAGTTACGGGGTTCCTATCCTTGGGTTCTGATGATAACAATTATGGCGATTATGATTATAATTAATTATCCACTTTTGGCAGATTAGAATCCAATAAGCCGTATACATATTTTGTACATTAATAAACCTACATGTAGATGTAAATTTATTTTCTTTCCTTATTTTCAGCTTAAAATAAACACAAATTTTTAAATTCACATTGAATTTCTAATTGCTTTCATAGCTGTGTTTAGCAGTTAAATCTTCTACACTTCATTTTTTACGATTGTCTCACGTACTTAAGTGCACACACACAAAACAGTTGTAAATAAAGTAAATTTATTTGATGGTTTCACGGCGATGTTTTGTTAATGTCTCAATTGTAACAAAAAATTACGCCTGCTTTCATCCTTATAGCAAATTATATTCAGTTTCACAAAAGAAAGATTAGGACAACAAGTGTATTGCTACCGCCAGCCACTGCTATTAAAATACGTATTCACACAGCAAGAGTAGGCTGACGTGTAAATAAATTACAATACTAAAAACTAAAACTAAACTCCGTGGCCTTAGTCCGCACGCGAACTATACCGACAGAGCGGCCGCCGCCGGTCGGCGAAGTTAGTGCCAACTTTTGCGGATAGAGGGGTGTCACGTGG
>Ga0131853_10023774_pt1 | contig 11060 bp, 2 predicted proteins | sample TergutLab28metaG_FD_92764 | JGI IMG/M metagenome (GOLD analysis project Ga0131853, IMG submission 92764) | Labiotermes labralis P1 segment gut microbial communities from Petit-Saut dam, French Guiana - Lab288 P1 (version 2) (version 2) | ecosystem: Host-associated > Arthropoda: Insects >...
CCATTAAAACCACATTATCTTATTAAAATGGATTTAAAATATCTCCTACATGTTTCAATCCCTCTATGGGATCATCCTCAGGGAGCGTAAATTAGTGTAGGAATGAAGTTACTAAGACAGACTCTACATGAGGTTATCTGGTAGCATGCCTGTGAAATATACAAAACTATGAGCTGATTTTTATTCCCCAAGAATTTTGGTGGACGTCAAGTAACCTGGAATGAGTGAGTCAGCATCGTGTTATTGCAGTACTTACTGTTCTGTTTATGTTATGTCCGTCTGGTTCGGCCTGTGTTCATCCCCCGTTGTGAGTAGACTGTAGAATAATTAAGTTAAAAGTGAAGCAAGACCAAACTTTACCCTCTCTTCGATAGAGTTTCCACAAGTCATGGACTCCTTAGGTACAGCCTGCACACCCGACTCCCAGGCAGGAAATACTGGTGCAGCTGTCTTGCAACGTACTGTTACGTACGGACGTCACTGGTGTTCAATTAAGGGCCCCAGAAATATTTGAATAGAAGCATCACGATGTGCTTGTAACGTAATATAATATTATATAATTACGTCAGCACAATTACTTTATTATTCAAGGTAATTATAAGGCTACATGTTTCGACTATAGATTAGTCATCCTCAGGCCTATTTTGTCAATTGTGTCACAAGATGCTATGCACGCTTTGGGATCCCATCGTGTTTACATCCATGGAATACATCAAATTAGAGACAAACGATTTAATTTGATGTAATCCATGGATGTAAACATGATGGGATCCCAAAGTGTGCATAGCATCTTGTGACACAATTGACAAAATAGGCCTGAGGATGACTAATCTATAGCCGAAACATGTAGCATTATAATTACCTTGAGTAATAAAGCGATTGTGCTGACGTACACTATTTAATATTACATTACGCCCCAGAAATATATTCAACGAAATTATTTTAAATTTTGTTTAGCTAGGTTAATAACATGACTGCAAATCGATTCCCAGTAATGACATTTCAGGCCAGGTAACCACCTCTCCAGGAGGAACTTCGAATGGTCAGGCACTGTGCTTAGTGCCGAAGTTTGAGAATGCGTGGATTTTTGTTTTCACGTCCCCTATGCGTCTTAGTGAAAAAAAAAAGTGATACATTACCAAAAGGACATACTTCAGGAACGCAGTCTATTCCAAAGAACAGAATATCAAAGAAACATTCGACACGAATATCCATACCGTTCGTTTCGACATGTAACAGCAGGCAAATGGCCGCCTCACTCTTAAAATGGCCTCTCGCTCTTAAAATGATCTAAACGTCTTTAAAAATGGCATTCTCGCTATTAAAATAGTTGCCTGTCGATTAAAATGGCCGTCTCACTCTTACAACTGTCGTCTCATTATTAAAGTCTGTCAATGTACTTTTTCCCCCCATTGCGCAAGAGCCCCTAGTGGGTCAGGGCCCCCTCATTATCGAGGCTTCACGATCACACTCAGACACACCACATTCGGTAGGACGCAGAGACCTCTACCTGACAACACACAACACTCAAAACAGAGAAACATCCATGTCCCCGGTGCGATTCGAACCCGCAATCCCAGCAAGAGAGCGGTCGCAGATCCACACCTTAGACCGCGCGGCCACTGGGATCGGCTCTGTCAAGTGTATAGGCCTGCTAACACAATTTAACGGCAGGGGATAAAAACAGAAGTAACTCTTCCGCACTCCCACATGCCCCAGATAATAGTGAGAAGGATGCAACTCTGCATTCCAAGACATTCATTATCCTTGACCCCACTCTGAAATGGCATACAGTTCACTGTAGTGTGCAGAACGGACAAGAGAACTTATTATGTTTGTATGAAGATCCCTTGAGATTGGCGTCTTTTCTTATTCCTTGTATATACCAGAACTTTACTTGGCGACGACAATTCTATTATCCACAGCTAACACATTTTTTTTGACAGCGTGCTTCGAATCACTGAAATGTGACACAGGAATAAGTTGATTCGATTTCCGTCCATATACAAGTTGTAAATTTCTCGAAGGAAACGCGAGTATATAGAAAGTATATATATATGTTTACCAGTACATTCTGAGGACGCGAAAGCACTGGGCCAACATACACAGTAGTTATGAAGGTTAAGGTTCTTATAATAATAATTTAAAAAACTAGAGGCACTAATTTCTCAAATGTATTTTTGGAATAAAATTCTACATGTTTCAGACAGTTCCTCTGTCCATCATCAGGAGTTTATCACTGCACACACAGCAATGGTATATGTGCTGACAGCTTGCGAGCAGCAGAGGAACTGTCTGAAACATGTACAGTTTTATTCAAAAAATACATTTGAGAAATTAGTGCAACTAGTTTGTTTTATTATAAGAATTTATCACGATACATGGTCACCTGAACGTCAAAGAAGGTTAAGGTGTCCACATGTCCACCATGAAGGTTTACAGAGGGAGCAGATGTACAGGGTCCACCATTCTTAACCTCGACACCAGATGGAGGTGAGCGGTCAACTTCAAGTCTTGGATACTTTTACCGCTGGGAAAGAAGCCGGTACCCATTGAACAGGAGGCTGGGTGGATTCCAAAGCCAGTCTGGACATTTTGGAGACAGAACACATGCCCCTGCCAGGGATCGAAGTACAGTTCCTAAGATGTCCATCCTATAGCCTGGTTTCCGTACAAAGTAGCGCAACACAAATAATATTTACTGGTGTGTTTTTGTTACAAACATAACAAATTCATGAATGGTCCAACTAAAAGTGGTGATTATTAATCTAATTTCCATTTTATGTGACATATCAATAATGTGAGAAACGAAGAAGTATTTCTTAGAGTCAAGGAGCACAGGAATATCCTGCATCAAATAAGTAAACAGAAGATTAACTGGATTGGTCACATTTTGCGTAGAAACTGCCTTCTACAACGGGTTATTGAAGGAAAGATAAAGGGGGGGGGGGATAGATGTGACAGGAAGACGAGAAAGAAGACATAGGAAGCTGCTGGATGCCCTTAAGGAAAGGAGAGGGCACTCTCAACTGAAAGAGGAAGCTCTAGATCGCAGTATGTGGAGAGCTGGCTTTGGAAGAGGCTTTGGACCTGTCGTAAGACAGACTACCAAATTAATGAATCAATCATTTTTAAAATGAATAAATATCAGTACTTAAACATTAAGCTCAATTTAATCTTCATAGACAATAATTTGCACTGAACAAGATGACCAAAAAAAAAAATATATGCCCTATTATTTTAGTGCCAATACCCAATACGAAAAAAAATGTTCATAGGTCATTCATTACTTCACGCAGTGGATGGACAGGCCAGCATAACCTAATTAATACCTAATTAATCAGAACACATTTATTTTACACATGACATGCAAGAAACACAAACAAATTTATACACTGGCACGAAAGTATCATGGATACCATACTTATTACAAACACAAAAGAAACAACAAATGGAAGAAAAAAAATGCGTATCTGTACCACTGATATGACATCTCATGTCAAAACATTGACAGAAATTAAAACGAAAGCAATTTCTTGCACATTGTAATTGTACTGTGTTCATGTAAAGTATGTGCACTGTAAGTGCTTTCATAACCTTCAATCTTCATGTTTGTGCTGTGCATCAATGACGAATAAAACGCTTTATTACCCAACAGACGCACAAATATATAATTTGTAGATACAACTAGAATTATTATAAAATATTTAAAAATATTTAAAATTGCTCCAACATGTTTCGGATCACAAGGGATCCGAAACATGTTGAAGCAATTTTAAATATTTTATAATAATTCTAATTGTATCTACGAATTATATATTTGTGCATCTGTTGGATAATAAAGTGCTTTCATAACATTCTCTGTAGATCACTTTAGAAACCTCTTACTTCACTTGATGGTATTTAAGAGTTGCTAGATTTTTTAATTTGACTTCAGAACATCTACTTTTCATGCTGCACATTAAACATAATTTCCCTCCTGTGGTTTCTATAGGGTGTTTCCTTCACTCGGTACTGAGTACTAGAGCACAGGTGGCACAGTCGATTGCTACGCAGCAGTGATGCTGTACATTCTGGAGCGATGTCCCACACTACAAAAAACACTCTGTATTACATATGCATGAAGTCATTACCTCATGTAAACAGCTGAATTTAATCTGGATATTGCTTTGTTCACTGTAGCCTCAACACTCATAAAGATGGTAAAGCAAATAGCCAATAGAGTTCACATAATCTTATAATAAAACCAACGAGATGCACTAATATCTCAAATTTATTTTTGGAACACAACACTACATGTTTCAGACAGTTTCTCTGTCCATCATCAGGAGTCTAGTACTGTACACACAGCAGTAGGTATATGTCATACAGGTTTCGCTGACTGCAAGCAGTCTGAAACATGTAAAGTCCTAATTTTTATATTTATATTTTGTTGACCATACATCCTAATATAATGATAGTCTTATTTACCAGCTCGATGCACACATTCTTTATTTTATACATTTATTTTACTCCTCTACATGTTTTGAGCACTATTGTGTTCATCTTCAGGAGGACAGTTGTTTTAGTACAGCATGTGGTATCGTCACTCTCTTTAGGTGACAGTTCAGACCACCTGTGGTCTGAACTGTCACCTAAAGAGAATGACGATACCAGATGCTGTACTAATAAAATTGTCCTCATGAAGATAAGCATAGCTTGAAACATGTAGAGGAGTGTAATAAATGTATTAAAGTAAAGAATTAGTGCATTAAGTTGGTAAATAAGACTATCATGTAGAGTACTATTCCAAATATAAATTTGAGATATTAGTGCATCTTGTTGGTTTTAATATAAGAATATGTCATGATGCATGGTCCTCTGAATGTCAAAGAGAGCACACAGCTCTTTCTTTGCTCCAATACTTAAGCTTTCCACTAGCAAGGGAACTAGATACTCATTACCATTATACACTAACACTATTCATACCTCTAAAGTGAATTCATGCTGACATCCACCCCACTGGCATCAGTACTGAAACCGCTAATCGAAGTGACACAGAGACTGTATTTGCTGCTTACTGTCATACTGTCCTACTGGAAATCATAACAGAGATGACTGTCTTAATGAGAGAAATCAGAAAATTATGCACACACAAGATGTTTGAAAATAGTCAGGGAATGATTTCTAAATTTCAAAACCAACATATTTCTTCTGTCCTCAGGCATGTGATACCAGTTGAACGAGCCACCTCACGAGAGAAGGGACAACCATTGTGCATGTCTCAGTATTACCGTCTCTTCACATCGCATAGACAGCCAGGGAAGCCTCGAGACTGTATATATTCTAAAATTAAACATGGAGGAGAAGAAAAAAATAATGGAGAGGAGTATATCATGGTGGCTTGCAGGAATCAGGTAAGTTCAGAAACGAATTAAAAGCTTCTGTCAACACGTACAAACTTTTACATCGGTGGCAATCAAGAGGAAAGCTATTCAAAATTATTTGTACCTACCTGAATGTATAAAGAATAAATAACACATTCACATGGAGCATCAGTCTTTTGTATATGATACTTGATCTCCTACGTGATTACTTCCCAAAACATTTACAAGAAAATGGCACAAAAAAGCTTCTCTAAAAGGGGCTATGTTCCCAGACTTCCTGTTCTGTCCACCTTCAATCAAAGCTACAGTGATAATGTTGGAGCAGTATTCATGCAAAAGGGTTCATAGCAATGCAGCTACTCTCACAGACTGAGAGCAATACTTTCCAATGAGCTAAAACTGATGTTTGGATCGGGATCACATGTACGACTACATGTCTGTACACTCAGATCAGCAGTGGGCAAAGTGCTGTTTTCTGCTAGATGAAGTGCCTCAAAGCAAAGCAAATGGAAAAAATAATGAACATCACAGGAGTTTAGTTTTCACTTCATATGTGACAGCACCCAGAATAGCTGAGCTGGCACAGTGACCAAAATACAAACCAGATAACAAAGGTATCAGAGCCAGGTTTCTGGCACAGTAAGTTTTTTCTCTTCCCAAAGAAACCAAACCAGATATGGGACTCAACTCAACTGCCAACTGATGGGTGCTGATGCTCTATTCCCTTATGTAACATGGACATAAGCAGGCTACTCAACTTGATGAGCTGAGGTTAAGAATGTGTGGAGCTATAGCACCTTTCTGCCATACAACTTCACGGCATGGCATATTTTATGTTACACCGTGCATGTTTCTACAAAGAACATATTTTCCATCAAGTGCACTCTTTTGGTACAGCAGTATACAAAACACATATATAAAACTACTACATTTTTCAGTACCCAGGTGCCACCTTCAGGGAGTTGCTACAACAAGGGTGTACAAGCCAACACTCTATGAACCTGCTAATTTATGTTTTGTTCATTATATTAGCAGGTTGGCTTGTACACCTTTGTTATAGTTAAATCCCTGAAGATGGTGCCTTGGTGCCAAAACGTGTATGAGTTTTATATATATATATATATATATTGTACCACAAAATGCATTCATTGGAAAATATACTGATTGTTCATAGCACAGTTCATAATTAGGCACCGTGAGAAACTTATTTTTAATTTATATCTCACAACTTCCCTAACGTGGGTCTTAAATCAACTATTCTGACTGAGGAATTTCATGGTTTCCTTGATTTTCCATAACCATTCATAGCCATCCAGGCATTTTTCATTTTTACACTATATAACATAACATAAGTAGCCAACACAAGGTAATTCAACAAAAGAAGAAGTCGTAACACATTTGTTTTCCCATAGCTGTATGTGGTGACACTGAAACCAGCCGGGCAGAACAGGCTAACAGAAGAAGAAATGGCCTCCCAGTTTCTACACATCCTTCAGGAGGCTCCCCGCCTTCCTCCACCACCACCAGTTGGTATCCTCACGACTGAAAGGAGAGACACCTGGGCAGTTCTGAGGGAAAAACTCAGAGAAGGTGAGACAGTTTAGTTATTATACATTCAGAAAAGAAATAATGGACAGTGATTCACTGGTATCTTGTAAAAAAAACCGGTCAGTAGTTGAATCTTGACCTAATTCTCTCACACGAGAGAGAAGTTTAACGTGGCTGTAATTTCTTCATCCTCTTCCGTTTCAGTTGCAGACATTACAAAATAAATATTTTGTTTTATAATACTGAAATATTTTCCAAGAGCACTGAGCATTCATATGTCATTTGCACATTTTGTCATGTACCTCTGTAAGGGTCAAGAGCCACAAGCAGATAAACAGTAACTTTAATAAGAGTGCTGCACGTGTCCCAGCGTTTGGTCTTAGCCGCTCACGAAGTTCACATATATTACTGCCATCTGCTGGGGATCGCGGTAGCACAGTGGTTAAGGTGCTGTGTTACAAATCGGAAGGTCACTGGTTCGATCCCAGCTGGTGTCCGTGGATTTTTCATTGCCATAAAATCCCTCCAATCGCACTACGTCCCTGGGGTCGAATCAGCCTCTAACAGAAATGAGCACCAGGAGTATTTCCTGGGGGTAAAGGCGGCCGGTGCGTAAGGCTGACAACCTACCACCATCCTGTTCCGTTGTCACGAAATCTGGGAACCTTTACTACCTAAGAACCCTCTGGGCCTGTCCAGGCCTGTAATGGGGCTGCTTTACCTTTACTGCCATCTGCTGCTTTTAACTGTGCTACTGATTAATAATTATCATTGTAACAATTCCCTTTCAACACAACTTTACTGACTTACTGTACCTGACTGTATGCAGTGTCTGATACATAATCAATGACATGCTTTAACCTGTGTCATGCCATCTTTAGGATATCAATAACATGATAATTCTTAAATTAGCTGTTTAGCAGTGTAACAACTTTGTTAAAAAGGTCCCTTTGTGTAGTAATTATGTACAATACTTTCCTTAAAAATTTCTTAGTGTGGTCCTAATTAGTAAAACAAAAGTATCTGGTAATGAGTTTGTAAAACATTTGCAAAACTCCGGCATTGTGCAAATGGGGTACTTTTTAAATTTTATGCTTAGTTGACCATGCATCTCGAAGTACCCCTGCGTAAAGGAAAACCAATTTGATGCACAACTTACCGTGAGTATACACGTATTTCATCAAACACCTCTACATGTTCCGGGCGTATCCACCGCCCATCATCAGGAGGCACACCGTATGTCTATAGCAGTTGGTACTTATCGTCTTTTTAGATGGCTGTCTGTTGTCGTGGCTGGGTTAGAACTCAGTGCCAACCAGTACCAACTGCTGTAAACATATGGTGTGCCTCCCGATGATAGGCGGTGGATATGCCCGGAACATGTAGAGGTGTTTGATGAAACATACTCATGATAAATTGTGCATCAAGTTGGTTTTCCTTCACACAGGGATACTTTTTACTAATTAGGTTGATATTATGAAATTTTTAATTGCTGCATGGGTTATATTTCTAATAACAATGTAATAACGTCACACAGCTAATTGAAGAAATATTATGCTTAGCGATAACATAAAGATGGTTTGCATGTGCTGAAACATGTAGTTGACTATGCATGTTAACATCTACAGTCCAGTAAAGTTATTTAATGAAGCTGTGTTGAGAGGGAATTGTTAGTGTGATAACTGCCATAATTTATACATTGCTAAGGCTGCAACACTTAGAGAACTCAATACCAGTGAAAATCAATCTTGAATCACTGGAATACGTAAGAGAAACACAAAACTACTAAGTGTACTGACTGCTATTGGTTTGTGGCTAACATCAGCAGTAATGGTATATTTGACAATTAAATTCCTCTTCACAGCATGTCGCTGGTCTTGCTCATGTTTTTTTTTCTATTACATGTGTAACAATCTTCATTCCTTGATGTTAAACTTCTGCACCTATATTCTGGTACCTCTTCATATACTCAGTAACCTCAATTTTCATGTCAGCTGCAGTTTCATGTTACCCAATCATGTGTATAGCGCAAAATTAAAAAATTCACATATTTGCTATTTATATTTTGCTGTTATCTTTTGTCACTGCATGTCCTTGTAACACTGTCATATTCTTTCATTGTTTTGTCATGTATTTCATGTACTTTAAAGTAAATATTCCTGAACATTAATTTTCATCTTATGTTTATTGGACCGTGCATCACTGTGATAGTTGAAGAATAAAAGACCAACTTGATGTCACTTGCTACTTTATGTCACTTCGTATGTGCTCAGCATGTGTGGTATCCGTGTTGTCGGCTTCAGCCGGCAACACGGATACCACTCCAACTCCAACCAAGAACAATACAACCAATGTGGTAATTCAACAGAAAAAGTCGCAAGCTCCTGATGATGGACATATTAATGTCTGAAACATGTTGAACACATAAGAAGTGAAATAAAATAGCAAGTGACATCAAGTTGGTCTTTAATTCTTCAACTATTAATTTCCACATTTGTACCGTGCATCCTGTTATTATCAAAGTTTATAAGAGAGTATTAAAATTTACATAAAAATTACATTAGCTCCAACATGTTTCGGTGTGATCACCATCATCAGGGAGCGTACTGTGTGAGCTTGCTAAAACTACAGTGTTAAAACAATTGGTTAAAATACATCATTGTGGTTAATCTGGCGGTGTGGCTGTATATGTTATCAGGTCCTTGTTGGTGTATGTCTGCTGCACTGTTCGGAACAGTGCAGCAGACATACAATAGCAAGGACCTGATAACATACGCAGCCACACCGCCAGATTAACCACAATGATGTATTTTAACCAAATGTTTTACTATTGTAACTTTAGCATGCTCACACAGCTGATGATGGTGATCACACCGAAACATGTTGGAGCTAATGTAATTTTAATGTAAATTTTAATACTCTTTTATAAACTATTCTCTTATGCATCAGTTGCTAATAAAAAACTTTGATAATTCCTGAACATTATTGTACCAAAGTTTTTACAAATCAATCCACTTGCCTGTACAAATGTTTTATATGTAATAATATTGGAACAAAACAGTCCCTACAAAAACTGACTTTCCCTTTCCTTAACATTTCCATCCTTGGTAACATGTCATTAGTGCAATCTTGGCCCTGAAATGTCAGATCAAGTGACACCCTGCACCAATACAAAATAAGCACATTCAAAGTATAATTTATTCTATTCCCATATATGTGCATTAATTATAGGTCTCCTCTTGCTGTGTAACTAACACATGTTTTTCATTAATTCAGAAAAAAGAAACAGGCAGAATATGCATCTCATTGAGAATGCCCTGCTGGTAGTGTGTTTGGATGATCCATTACCAGCAAGCTTCAACTGCCGCACCCTGCGAAGTGATGTGCCAGAAGCTGTTAGAGGCCACATTGTGAATTCAAGAGATGAAACAAACATGGCTCATCAGATGATTCATGGTGGAGGAAGTGCAGCTAATTCAGCAAACCGCTGGTTCGATATGACAGTTCAGGTGCGAGTATCACTTAATATAAAAATCATAATTACAATACAGTGTCACTGTACTAATTTGAAGTCCCAAGTCTGAGATCAGAAAACTAAATATACTGATTTGTTCTGAAACCTGGAAGGATAACAGAATTTTCTGGTGCTGAGAAAGGATCTCTGGCCATTTTCCACATGCTACTTCATATATTTCTATTATGATGGTGAGGAAAAAAAAATTAGACTTAGTGAAAAACTATTTGTGACAAGATTATTGATAAGTTAAGACCTTCACAGCAGAAGTAAAGTAACACTGTATTATAACTTGTACTTAATACATGATTCCCACCAATAACACGCATATACTATGCAACCACAGTCCCTCATTTATGTTTTTCAAACATGAGAAGTAGTACACTAGATTCAAAAAAATTGTTCTCATACAACCACCACAGAAAGAATTATTATGACAGTACAATCACATTAAAACTCTGCACCTTAAATTGATATATCTATGAAATAAAGTGAAATGTCAGCTTGATACAACTAGGTAATTTTATTGATGTATTCTTAGCTCGACATGTTTCGGGTACATACGCCCATCATCAGGAGCATTAGATGTTGAGTTGAAACATATGGTTTTCTGCACTGAGTTTTTGGATGGG
>Ga0131853_10023775_pt1 | contig 11060 bp, 7 predicted proteins | sample TergutLab28metaG_FD_92764 | JGI IMG/M metagenome (GOLD analysis project Ga0131853, IMG submission 92764) | Labiotermes labralis P1 segment gut microbial communities from Petit-Saut dam, French Guiana - Lab288 P1 (version 2) (version 2) | ecosystem: Host-associated > Arthropoda: Insects >...
AGACACACGATCCGCTTCTAACAATGGTCACGGCCAGACTAACCGATGCGCGTGAATGAACCTTTGTGTGATGGTAGAGGGAAGTCCACGGGTCAATGCCCTACCCTCCTCTTCGTCATCGACATGGCCAGAAATGAGTAATAAAAGCAATCCGGTTTCTTTATTGCCACACCTCATAGTTTGTGCAGAAGTATGAACCCCCCCATATCCACTGGAAAGTTTGAATTTGATGTTTGGCATCCTCTGATGTTATACAAGGATGTAGGTGATGGAATGCAAACACAACTGTGTGTTAACAAAACAGATTTCTTTAAATTGGTTTGTTTTGTAAATGTGGCCACATGTTTTGACTTTATGTCCAGCAGTCAGTATGCTCCATTAAAATATATGTGGAGGAATTGGTGTTGTAAAATATGAAATTTGTTATGACAGGATTGGGGTCTTATCCTTACATTGGTATGAGTAATATTTACAAAATGTTTTTCTGATACAGCTATAAATATATGATAATTTTATTATTATTATTATTATTATTATTATTATTACTGAATATAAAATTCCTTGTTCTGTACAATGGCTTGTTCTGTAACTACCAGTTTTGTCTCAGATTTCAGGGACATAATGTGGCTCTATGTGGTCACTAAAGTTTGTATTTAAAACTTACGTTGTTCTGTAGTATTCTCTGCTAATGAAAATTAGGGTTGATTTTTCCAGTTAAAGAGTCTTGGCCATACCAGATTGGTAGTGTCATCTAACTGGAAGAACATAGCTTGTCCCAAGAATGTGGGCTATCTTGAGTATTGCATAGATCAGCCGTGTGCAACCAGTGTGTCCATAGAGCAGGTTATATGTTAATTTTGTATTTTAGCTGCGAACTATGTAGCATTTCTATTTTAGTTGCTACGGTTGGCTTTTTTGGTTTGCACATCAAATGCCAGTTGATGGTGTCTTAGCATAAGGCCACAAATAGAGCCACATTAATATAACAAATGAACTTATTTTATTTATAAATAGTTGTGTCTGCTTTCCATTGTCCGTATTGAAAAATGTTTAGGGTAATTACAGATTATTGAAGACAGTAGTATTTAAATGTGTTTTTCTTAATTCTTATGTGTATTGGACTGTGCATCATTGTGATAGTTGAAGAATAAGAGACCAACTTGATGTCACTAGTTATTAAGTTTTATTTTACTTCTTCTATGCTCAACATGTTTCGGACATTAATACATCCATTATCAGGAGCTTGCGACTTTTCTACTCTATCACCATGTTGGTCATGCGTTCTTGTTTCGGTGTGTGTTGGGAGTTTCGGTGTGGCTGGGTTGTAGTTGTATCCGTGTAGCACGCCTGCTACACGGATACCACCACAACCCAGCCACATCGAAACAAGAACGCACGACCAACATGGTGATAGAGTAGAAAAGTCGCAAGCTCCTGATGATGGATGTATTAATGTCCGAAACATGTTGAGCATAGAAGAAGTGAAATAAAACTTAATAACTAGTGACATCAAATTGTGTTTTTCTTAGTGTGAGACATTTTTGAGGGTGTGTTTGAATGAGCAGCTTTATGAAGAGAGAGTCTTGTGTGTTCGTATGCTGGAACTCCACATATTGTGATTATGGTAATGATCATCTGATGCTTGAGAACTTAGTACCACCTTTCTTGAAATAAGGAACATCTGCTTTAAGCAGTGTCAGATGCTGTTTTACAAGGAGTAATCATAATCACTTGTAAGTAATCTAGACTGAAATTAAGTGTGTTCTTTTGATAATTTTTTATGAATACAGGTTGCCCCTCTGGCCCTTCTTTCTGTTACTGTAACAGTAACACACCCACCCCCCTGTCAGCTCTTTTACTGGTGCAGCATGGAATTCGGGAAGTAGTTCTCAGAGGAATGTTGTTCCTTTTTAGTTAGTCAATACACAGTTTTAGCCCAGCATGTTTGAATTTCCCACTAGCATGTGGATTATCATGTCCCTGAGCATCGGGGCTTCCATCACGTAGGAAGCCTGTAACCGCCAGGAACTGTGAGCATGAAGACGGTTTTCTACAAGTGAACTGCCAGGGAAAAATGCACACTAAGTTCTTAGTAGATGCTGGCTTCTGAAACAGTAGAGCTCCCATGGCTGCCACACATTCTAGTGGGAAATTCGAACATGCTGAGCTGAGACTCAGGAGAAACACGATTTTTTGCATCAGTCTGCTGGTATTATTTAATAAACCATGCAGTATGACTAAAAATGAATGTTTTTTTAGTTTTAAAAATAATTATATGAGACTCTGAAAGTAAATATTAGTGCACATAAGATTTGTTTTTGTTTCTGTTAAAACAAAGGCATGTATAAATTTAGTTAATTTCTCAGTATTTTAGAAAAGTAAAGAAGTAATAAGATTCAGCAATTTTAGTTTTTGTGACTTTCTATTTAGATTTAAGTATTTTGTGTTATTCCAGTGGGGTTACTGTGGAAATTCAGTGTACTCTCTACCCCCTCCCCCCCACAGTAATTATGTTAACATTTTCAATGAAAATAAAATGTATTTACTGGTATTGCTAAATATTAATATAGTTCAATTTACATTGCAACATACAGGCATGAAGTTGTTGTAAAAGAATTGTTTATATTTAAATATGCTTTTAGTATAATTAATGTTATTATTAATAACAATGGTTGGTTTATTGTCACACGAGATAAATGTTGCGTGTCAAATTTTTTTTAAAAATTTGAATAATGTTTGTGTATGAGGTATGCTATGGACACGTTAGATACATGTTTTACACTTGTACAGCAATTATGTGGAATGTATATCAGTTGTGTTCAAGAAGAAAAAGAAAATGTTAATTTGGGGTTTCTTAAACATTGGGTGTATGTGCCCAATGTTATGTGTAAGAGTATTCATTTGCCATTGAAAAGTATACAATGTTTGTCAGCCTTAATGGTGAAAGGAATTGTTTATGATACCATACATACATGAATCATAATGTAAATGTTTGTCCCCAAAATGAAAGGCAGTTATGTTATAATCATGATAAAGGACATCCAGGTTTGAAAAGACTGTATAGCAAAAGGCTTAAAACAAAGCCTGTGTATTACACCAACACTAGGGATTGTCTAGAATCTCAAACAACATGGTACAGAAGATCAGTTCTGTCCTTCAATGAATAGATACAGTCAACATTCATCATTTTATAAAATGATTTATCATTGTATTGCTTTCTGTGCCCTTTGGTGTTTGAGATTTCAGTAGAGTCAAGATACTCATATTTTGTCTACTCCTAGGCTGGCCCATTGAGCTGTTCCATGTCATTGTTTATTAAGTGAATTGTTATCATATAAGGAGTAAGAATGAAAAAGTTGCTAATTACATTTGTAACTCTCCATAAAATGGTGGATTACTGTACATGGGAGAATGCATGAACGTTCTTGTTGCTGCACCGTGCATATCATCGAATTATATAACAGTATACCAACTGATGCACATACATAAAACTTTTTCACATTAAAACACTAAAATTGCTCTGACATGTTTCGATCCAAGGATCATCCTCAGGGAGCTACACTTTCCTTGCTAAAGTCAGTTTTAAAAACAAGTTACTGATTGCTTTAGTTATATAATCCTGTCCTGTGCTTTGCTGCGAATCACGCAGCAAAGCACAGGCGCACACCCGCAATCAGGCACTCTTAGCAACATACCCTCACACAACACAACATGCTGCCACAGAACCAGGATTATATAACGAAAGCAATCAGTGTCTAGTTTTTAAAAGCGACTTTAGCAAGGAAAGTGTAGCTCCCTGAGGATGATCCTTGGATCGAAACATGTCGGAGCAATTTTAGTGTTTTAATGTGAAAAAGTTTTATGTATGTGCATCAGTTGGTATACTTTTAAATAATGCATGAACATATTTCAGGCTAGTGTTAAATACTGAATTAATTGAGTCACATCGTGAATTATAGGCATGTAAATTGGCTTGACCGTTTGCGGACTAATGGTGCTAGAGTCCAACATGATTGGTGCTTCCGTGTGAATGACTATCGATTGTGATGTTTGGACGCATCCTATGTGTTTTTCAAAAGTGATATCTACTAAAAGTACATTATATTAAATTTAATCTTTTGTGTTGACTTCTAGGTATGGGTAAGAAGGCATTTACAGACTTTTGCTCAAATTTTAGGCACTTCTTACCCCATATGATTTATCTTATAAACATCATCTTTATTATAAAGAGTTTCTGATTCTGAACATTTATTTATTGTATATTGTATATTTGTGGTACTGTGCGTGCAAGCATACAAAGTACGAGGAATACCATAATTCCATGTCTAGGAAAGAATAAAATCATTTGAATGTTATGTTGCATTACATGGCAGAACATGCTAAGACCCAGCTGGAAGGAAGTTTAAGAAACAAAGTGTTTGGAAATATGTTGTTAACATACCGTCTGTATCAGACGGTATACTGTATTCGATGACCATAGCAAACAGCAAAGGTACAAGAGATCCATATCCAGATGTACCACCAGTGGATCGGAATGTGTTGAGTAACCACAATTTGCAGTGATAATACCATCATGTCCAGGTATAATGACTTAACACAAAACAGTAACATCTCAGTCTATACTTGTGCTTGAGAGTCGAATCAGCAGTGATCATGGATTCAGGATGTGTGAGTGTTAAATTATGCAAAAGTAGCAATGTTTAAACCACCCATTTGAGATTCAAGGTTTTTGTGGCAGTGAATATTAAGACTGTGATCTTCTAGGATGTGATACCGTGTAGCTGGTAGACAGTTACCAATATTGTGAAGGAACCTACTGCCTCCGGATATGCTACTTTGATGATGGAGGTGGCATGTTCCTCTGAAAGTTTGGTAGTTGTGTATGAAACTGCGTGACATCAGGAATTGTCCTGGCTACTCCCAAAAGCTTGCTATGTTGACACACTGAATCATGCCCACTTGGCATTTTTCAACTACCCTGACTGAGGGTTTATCCACGCTTTTTCCCTCAGTTGTTAGGCAAATGCCAGGGTATAACACGCAAAGACAGGGCACGGCCCACACTCTTCCCACGTAAGGCAATTAAATTTTCTTGCGATTAATCTATTGTTAACTTTAAACATGACCATTCTGGGTTCAAATCCCAGAAAACCTTCCAGCCAAAGTTATGCCTCCGCATAATGTCTGTTGCCTCGTGAGCAATGGTCCTTAGTTTGTCCATGCAGGGTTCTTCAAACTTGACAGGTAATCATTAGCGTAAGCGCAATCTGAGTTATAGTTTAAGGTGTGTGTTATTGAACCCAGCAATGCGGTAATGCAGGAATGGCTAGAGAGATTGAGGGATGTCAACATTTAGCCCTTTGGTTTGGTTTGGTTGGTTGGTTGGTTGGTTGGCTTCCTAAAGTGCTCCGCTGCAGGCACCGTGACCGGGAAACGTCCAAGGAAGGCCCCTTAACCCCACACTTTATTGTGTCGGTAGTGCAGGGACCAGAGTTAGTGAGACTGCATTCTGTGACTGAACTCTGCAGCCTGCGAGTCTCAGTTGAGACGTACATCACCCCAAAAGGCTCTTTGCAGTGGAAGCACTGTCAGTGCTTCAGCCTTACGCAGCACAACTGCAGTTATGCACCACGGTGTGTTGCTTGTGGTGAGACTCACCTCAGAGGAGTGCTGTACCTCACAGCAGCAGCTCGAGTGCTGCAGCTTTGGAGGAAACCACACAGCCCACTATCAGGGCTGTGTGAAGTGGAAGGAGGCCAAGGCGGTGCTTAGTAATTCGACGCCTGTTGAAGGCAGCAAGGGGGCGGCGCACCTAGCCTTCCTGCCACGTCAAAAGTGAACTGAGCAGGGCCAACCACCAAACAGGAGAGCCTAGAATGTGGCTGGAACCACGTCGTCTGTGGGGGCCATGTTGTTTGGGGTACACCCCCAACCAATCCCTAACCCACTCCTGGCCAGGTCACTGAAACTCCTCACAGAGCGAAGTGACAAGTGACGAACACCAGTAAGAGGGGCAACAGTGCAAAGTCACGGTAGGCCCTATGCACACCCCAGTGATGAAGCCAAAGAAAACTGCACAAAGCCTTAATTACTGTAGGATATGTCATATTCAACTACTGCCAGATCTCTTCCACAAACAATGAACTACACCTCTTAGCAAGATGCACAATTTCAAGAAGTCCAGGCATAACGATTTCCAAAGAATCATGATATTGAGGATTCTACCTAGTAGGTAGTGTCCCCCAGTGACATTAGCACAAATGTTGGTACAGATAAACACATGAAATTCACATTCGCAAGTAATGTGCTTGTGCCGAGAGGTGACACTTGTCAACGCTGAATACAGCACACTCGGAACATGTATTCATTGGCATCTGATTGACAGGGGCCTAAGTACCATATCCAGAGAATATGCAAAGTGTAGACAGCCCATGACAACAAATTATTTTTAATTCTAACTGAACACCGCCCACTATTCAGGCATATTCGAGCATAATGGCGAAAACTCAAAATCATATGAACCTACTTCAGCTTTGCCAACCATTTCATTTATATAAAAATTCTGCTGTTGACAAATACAGAGAAATATAAGCGTGTGGTGCACAACAAAAGAAAACTTGCACCAAGAACTACAAGAGGAAAGATTCGAAAAATTTCCAAAACTTCACTGGCTTTAAGAATTTATGACACTGAAGTGCTGTATTTGAAAAACAAACTTACAAAGACACTTGTTATAGATAGTCGCCATGTAGCTCATTGGTACAACAGGGACCATTGGTAAATTTGTACAAAGGCTAAAAATATGGCAATGCCAGATGATACCAGGATAATGCAGTGTGTATTCCTGTGCATCAGTACCACATCAACTACCACAGACACTGTAAGTTAAGAGCATGATACATTATTCATCCTGTGCATAGGCATGTTGCATGATTCAATCAAAATTTCACACTGCTGTGTGCAGTGTGCCTTGTACACACCCAACACAGCACTTCATCTTCTGAAAAGTATATTTCTCCATTGGAAGGTGACATGTATCTCAAAAAGCCGACAACTTTGGATGAATGATGTATAATATTCTTGAACAATTTTTTGACAATCACAGCTGGGACAGACTGCGCACAGATTATTTTTCTTTTGGTACTTGGGGTTCAATGACCACACATTGAAAAAATAAGCAGCAGTGTAATTTAAAGTGAAGAAATACTTTATTGTTAAACAAAAGACTAATGGGTGTAAAGCTTTAAAGCATTAACTTAACAACAAATATGACTACTATAATACTGACAATACTGTGAAAAGGCAATAATTCTTTTCCATCTTAACAAATATATTATTCAATCTAAGATATCTTGGCACTTATCACTTTCCTCAGTAACAGTTTATAGCTACTAGCCTGTGTTTCTGATACAAACACTCCATCAAATTGCACAGAATGTTCTCTGCTCATTGTAAATTTTTGGTGGATAAGTATTTGAACATCAATTCAGTTCATATTTTATCACAAGTTCAACGTTCTGAACAGACACACTTCATTTCTCACACACCACTGTCTCGCTTCCAGACGAGCCATCAGCTCAGTTCACTGTGAAGCAAACCGGTCTCTTCACCACGTCAGTGTCATGTTTCCATCTCTTCCTTGCTGTGGTCCCTCAAGTAACAAGTGGAATTCTAATGAAATAATCAGATGATATGGCATCTTATTTTGTTAGCTGAATAGCCTCAAATGGATTTCCTGTTTCACTCTGAAGAAGAAACATGTTTCAGACAATTTAATGTAAATAAAACAATAGCAGGTATCAGAAAAAATCTCTTTGTAAGGAAGTTCCTCAAGACAGTAAAATTGAAACAGTTTTGTACCCTGGCACAACCCGTTTCATGAACAGAGTCTTCTCATGCTGCAGAACCATTTCTGTTTTGAGAAATATGGTTGACTCTTAGACCAAGAAAATTCATTCATTAGAAATGGAATGTGACAATATGATTTGAGTTAGTCTAAAATCAAAGTGCATCTAATTACACACAGTGAAACATACGGAACTGAACTGAATTCATTGGTCTGAAGTGAGACTCGATATGGTATGTGACAATTTCAGTAATTTCTTTTCATTGTCATTTTTAATCTACAATGGGGTTATTAACCCTTTAAACGCCGAGTTAAATCCCATCTGCCATCTGCTGGCATTATTAGGAACTCACCATATTCTCCACGTTAGCAGGATAAGGGTTAAATATGCTTTACTGGGAACAGTGAAACTTCAGAATTAAAACATCACTTTTCTCTTCATGACAACACTGGGAGAATGTGTTGTACTTTGGCTCAATTACTGCTTGTCATTTTTCTGTGTGAACAGAATTACATGCGGGGAAGTTTCACATGCTGCATGCTGTTACACGTTTATCAGGGAAATTAAATGTATTTTTTTAACACTGCTCTATATTTCTGGTTACTGATGGTACTTAACTGGGAGAAATTAAAGCTAGGGTCACCCCAAGTCGTACCTTGGCAGCCAACTGCTTTACTAAATACACAGCAACTCACATAATCTGGAATAGTTAGATACTCATCCAATAATACACATTTAATATATCTAAAAATGAATAAAAATAAAAGTGGCAGGTAAGCTGTATTGAAATTAAGTTCAGTTTGTTGTAATCACACACCTCTTATATAGCTAAATAGGCAGCTTTATTCAGTCTCACAATGAATGCACTAAAATCAACTAGAAAATATAGCAGTGATGTTTACCATTTCGATGATCTTGCTGGTAATGGGGACAAAATTTTCTGTATTATGTCACTACTGACAATGCTGAGGTGCTCATTTTCTTTGTCAAGAATAAATTTATTGGTGTTAGGTTAGGATAGGTGAGATTTCACTCAGATTAATTAGTTTAGGGTACAGTTAACCCCTACCCTGCTAACATGGAGAATATGGTGAGCTAATAATGCCAGCAGATGACAGATGGGGGATTTAACTCGGTGTAAGTCAGGTTAGAGTTCAGTTGGGTTAGATTAAGTTAATATTGGTTGAACTTGTTTATGTTATATATTGTCCCAAAAAAGTCAGTAACCAACTCCCAACCCACAGAGTGCACGCAGTTCAACACTCCAGAAGAGAGAACACACCAGACATGAGTTGGTTAACTTGACATGGAGGACACTTCTGACACCGTGGACGCCCAACCTCCCAACATTTTTAAATGACATTTTATTCAACTTGAAAACTGAAGGAACAGTGAATGACTGACTTTGAAGTAAACTATTCATGCCTTTTGGTGGTAATACTTCAATAAAACATAGTTACAAACCATGCACTGTTTTCTTAAGCCTCTAGATAGGGGCAGATATATAGTCCTGCTTCTTCAAAAGTTCTGTTAACAATAAATTTAATCAAAAACAAGGTTTCCATGGATTCTTTGGAAACCTTGCATGGAGCACAATATGGAAATGATTTTTCCCAATCAGGCCACATTGGAGGGAAATAGCTGTACCAGTATTATGACCTGTACTGAAGGCTGCTGTTACAGTTTTTAGTACTCCTGATGATGGGTGCTGTGACACCCGAAACATGTAGAGTGACTTTGCAGTGCATAAATATCTGCATACTGTTGCATCTGGTTGGATTTTTATTAACATGGAAATGACTGTATTAACATTTACACACTTCTGAAGTTTACCTACCTTGCCTGTCATGGCCTTGATACGGTTCAAAATCCCAGCAGTAAGGGGCTGGCTGAACTGAATTTCCTCCTCTTCTCCATCATCAAGAGCACAACTCTCAGCAGGAGCAAGTTCTGCCTCATTTTCACCATCACGACCTCCAGCTGACTGCACCAGTTTCATGTATTTGTACTCTAGACGTTGCGTCTTCTTCCAAAAATACAGCATAAGACCACACAAGAAGAGGGCCAGTGCCACAGTCACAGCAATCAGTATCTGTTGGCAAGCAAAGGAACTTATTTCAGTACTTCATAGTCTTATTCAAGACACATTAAAGCAGCCTGGACATGAGAACCATAACAGGAACACATCAGTGTTTTCAAACATTTCCTGCTATAATTAATTACACTTACATGTCTGTTGTCCCTCTTTTGAAATCAGTATTTGTACTATCATTACAAAAGTCTCAAATTGCAATGTATAAATGCAATCGGAGGAAAAATATGATACTTTGAGTCCGAACTGTTATCATTCTGCAGTAATGAATAATATGTAAAGAGCAGAAATAAAAACAGAGGAGGAAAGGATGCAGAAAAACATACAACAATCGTGGAAGTAGGAGAAATCACAGGCAACAGAAGTGAAGAATTTTCTTAATTGAATATTTCTGTATCTGGACTTACATACTTAGTCTGGTAAGTTATACTTACTTACTTACTTACTCCATGGTGCAGAGTCCTGGTTTGCAGCTAGTCAAGAAATTCCCCACATTTCACGGAACCCAAAGATTCATTACCGCACTCACAAGCGTCTGTCACCTGTCCCTATCCTGGGCCAGCCCAATCCAGTCCATATACCCACATCCCACCTCCTGGAGATCCATCCTAATACTATCCACCCATCTACGCCTAGGTCTCCCCAGTGCTCTCTTTCCCTCCAGTTTCCCCACCAAGACCCTATACACCCCCTTCTCCTCACCCATACGCGCCACATGCCCAGCCCATCTCATTCTTCTCGATTTTGTCACCCGCACAATACTGGGTGAGGAGTACAAATCATTTAGCTCCTTGTTATGCAATCTCCTCCATTCCCCCATTACCTTGTCCTTCCCAGGTCCAAATATTCTACTCAACACCATGTTCTCAAACACCCTCAGCAATTAAATGGTAATAAATGGCCAAGATGAGCAAGTGATGAGGAAGAATGGAATATGTATGGAGCCTCATATACACAATAGGGGAGCAGAGTTTGGAAAGAATTGGGGGGGGGGGGGAAATTTTTTTTTTTTGTTTTCCAAGTTACCACGGGGCACAAAAAAATAAAGTTATTTAACTAACAGTCTGGCCCCCTAAGCTAAAAAAAATAAAAAACAACCAATACCAATGAATGCCCAAAAA
>Ga0131853_10023777_pt1 | contig 11059 bp, 13 predicted proteins | sample TergutLab28metaG_FD_92764 | JGI IMG/M metagenome (GOLD analysis project Ga0131853, IMG submission 92764) | Labiotermes labralis P1 segment gut microbial communities from Petit-Saut dam, French Guiana - Lab288 P1 (version 2) (version 2) | ecosystem: Host-associated > Arthropoda: Insects >...
GGCGATGGGCGCCGAGATCAACATCGAGCACGGCTTCATCGAGGCGCGCGCGAAGCGCCTGAAGGGCGCGCGCATCGTCACCGACATGATCACGGTCACCGGCACGGAAAACCTGCTGATGGCGGCCGTGCTCGCCGACGGCGAGACGGTCATCGAGAACGCCGCACGCGAACCCGAAGTGGGCGATCTCGCGAATCTGCTCGTCGCGATGGGCGCGAAGATCGACGGCATCGGCACGGACCGTCTCGTGATCCAGGGCGTCGACCGCCTGCACGGGGCGACGCACGCGGTCATTCCCGATCGCATCGAAGCCGGCACGTTCCTGTGCGCGGTCGCGGCCGCGGGCGGCGACGTTACGCTGCGTCACGTGCGTCCGCACATCCTCGACGCCGTCACCGACAAGCTGCGCGAAGCCGGCGTGACGATCGAAGAGGGCGACGACTGGATGCGCGTGCGCATGGACGCGCGCGCGCGCGCCGTGAACGTGCGCACCTCCGAATACCCGGCGTTCCCGACCGACATGCAGGCGCAGTTCATGGCGCTGAACGCGATCGCGGACGGCACCTCGCAGGTCGTCGAAACGATCTTCGAGAACCGCTTCATGCACGTGCAGGAACTGAACCGCCTCGGCGCGCGCGTGGCGATCGACGGCAAGACGGCGCTCGTGACGGGCGTCGAGAAGCTCTCGGGCGCCAAGGTCATGGCGACCGATCTGCGCGCTTCGGCGAGCCTCGTGATCGCGGGTCTGTGCGCCGACGGCGAGACGCTGATCGACCGCATCTATCACCTCGACCGTGGCTACGACCGCATGGAAGCGAAGCTCAACGCGCTCGGCGCGAACGTGCAGCGCATCAAGGGGAGCGCAGCATGAGCGCGGCGGCAACGACTCCGGCCGCGGCGAGCGGCGCGCCGCTGACGCTGGCGCTCTCGAAGGGCCGCATCTTCGAGGAAACGCTGCCGCTGCTCGCCGCGGCGGGCATTCAGGTGACCGAAGATCCGGAGACCTCGCGCAAGCTGATTCTGCCGACGACCGATCCGAACCTGCGCGTGATCATTGTGCGCGCGACCGACGTCCCCACCTATGTCGAATACGGCGCGGCCGATTTCGGCGTGGCGGGCAAGGACGTGCTGCTCGAGCACGGCGGCAGCGGCCTGTATCAGCCGATCGACCTCGACATCGCGCGTTGCCGCATGTCGGTGGCCGTGGCGGCGGGCTTCGACTACGCGAGTGCGGTGCGCCAGGGCGCGCGTCTGCGCGTCGCGACGAAATACACGGAAACCGCGCGGCAGCATTTCGCGGCGAAGGGCGTGCACGTCGACCTGATCAAGCTGTACGGCTCGATGGAACTGGCGCCGCTCGTCGGCCTGGCCGATGCGATCGTCGACCTCGTCAGCTCGGGCGGCACGCTGCGCGCGAACAATCTGGTCGAGGTGGAAGAGATCATGCCGATCTCGTCGCGCCTCGTCGTGAATCAGGCGGCGCTGAAGCTCAAGCGCGCCGCGCTGCGGCCGATCATCGACGCGTTCGAACGCGCGTCGCGCCGCGCCGCCGCGGGCGCCTGAGCCACACGGGGCACATCAGTGCCCTACGTCCATCGCGCGCGCGGCTTGAGCGCGCTGCGCGCGGCGGGCTAACCGATACGGATGGAGATCAGCATGGCTATCACGATTCGCAAACTCGACTCCAGCGCCGAGGGTTTCAAGGCGGCGCTGCACGCGGTGCTCGCGTTCGAGGCGAGCGAAGACGAGGCGATCGAGCGCTCGGTGGCGCAGATCATAGCCGACGTGAAAGCGCGCGGCGACGCCGCGGTCCTCGACTACACGAACCGCTTCGACCGGCTGAACGCGACGAGCGTCGCGGCGCTGGAGCTGCCGTTCGCCGAACTCGAAGCGGCGCTCGAAAGCCTCGAGCCGAAGCAGCGCGCCGCGCTCGAAGCGGCGGCGGCGCGCGTGCGCGGTTATCACGAGAAGCAGCGCATCGAGTGCGGCTCGCATAGCTGGCAGTACACCGAAGCCGATGGCACGGTGCTCGGCCAGAAGGTGACGCCGCTCGACCGCGTGGGCCTTTACGTGCCCGGCGGCAAGGCCGCGTATCCGTCGTCGGTGCTGATGAACGCGCTGCCCGCGCGCGTTGCGGGCGTGCGCGAGATCGTCATGGTCGTGCCCACGCCCGACGGCGTGAAGAACCCGCTCGTGCTGGCGGCGGCGCTGCTGGGCGGCGTCGATCGCGTGTTCACGATCGGCGGCGCGCAGGCCGTGGCCGCGCTCGCCTACGGCACCGGCACGATTCCCGCCGTCGACAAGATCTGCGGCCCGGGCAACGCCTATGTGGCGGCGGCCAAGCGCCGCGTGTTCGGCACGGTCGGCATCGACATGATCGCGGGCCCGTCCGAGATCCTCGTGATCTGCGACGGCACGACCGATCCGCGCTGGGTGGCGATGGACCTGTTCTCGCAGGCCGAGCACGACGAACTCGCGCAATCGATCCTGCTGTGTCCGGACGAGTCGTTCATCAAGCGCGTCGAAGACGCGATCGACGAACTGCTGCCGACGATGCCGCGCGCCGACGTGATCGCGACGTCGCTCACGAACCGCGGCGCGCTCGTGAAGGTGCGCGACATGGCCGAGGCGTGCGCGATCGCCAACGAGATCGCGCCGGAGCACCTCGAAATCTCGGCGCTGGAGCCGCAGAAGTGGGGCGCCGAAATCCGCCATGCGGGCGCGATCTTCCTCGGCCGCTATACGAGCGAGAGCCTCGGCGACTACTGCGCGGGCCCGAATCACGTGCTGCCTACGTCGCGTACCGCACGTTTTTCGTCGCCGCTCGGTGTCTATGATTTCATCAAGCGTTCGAGCCTGATCGAAGTCAGCGCGGAGGGTGCGCAGACGCTCGGGGAAATCGCCGCGGAACTCGCTTACGGCGAGGGGCTGCAGGCGCACGCCCGCAGCGCCGAGTTCCGGATGAAAAACGCCGGATAAAACCCGCCTGACGGGGCCCACGACATGACCACGCCACAAGACATCATCCGTCGCGACGTGCTCGCGATGACGAGCTATCCGGTGCCCGACGCCACGGGTTTCGTGAAGCTCGACGCGATGGAGAACCCGTTTGCGCTGCCCGCATCGCTCGCGGCGCAACTGGGCGAGCATCTGGCCGGCGTGGCGCTGAACCGTTACCCCGCGCCGCGCCCCGAAGCGCTGCTCGCGAAGCTCAAGATCGCGATGCGCGTGCCCGAGGCCTGCGACGTGCTGCTCGGCAACGGCTCGGACGAAATCATCAGCATGATCACGATGGCGTGCGCGCAGCCCGGTGCGAAGGTGCTCGCGCCGGTGCCGGGCTTCGTCATGTACGCGATCTCGGCGAAGTTCGCGCATGTCGATTTCGTCGGCGTGCCGCTCAAGGCCGATTTCACGCTCGACACCGAGGCGATGCTCGCGGCGATCGCCGAACATCGTCCGGCCGTGATCTGGCTCGCGTACCCGAACAACCCGACCGGCACGCTGTTCGAGACCGCCGCCATCGAGCGCATCATCGCGGCCGCGCACGCCGCGCACGGTCTCGTGGTGATCGACGAGGCCTATCAGCCGTTCGCGCAGCACAGCTGGATGGCGCGCGCCGACGAGTTCGACAACGTGGTCGTGATGCGCACGATGTCGAAGCTCGGGCTGGCGGGCATCCGTCTGGGCTATCTCGCGGGGCGTCCCGCGTGGCTCGGCGAATTCGACAAGGTGCGCCCGCCGTACAACGTGAACGTACTCACGCAGGCGGCGGCGATGTTCCTGCTCGATCACCTCGACGTGCTCGATGCCCAGGCCGCGCAACTGCGTGCCGAACGCTCGAAGCTCGCGGCCGATGTGGCAAAGCTGCCCGGCGCCGAGGTCTTCGAGAGCGCGGGCAACTTTCTGCTCGTGCGCGTACCCGACGCCGGCGAGGTGTTCGATACGCTTCTCGACGAGCGGGTGCTGATCAAAAACGTGAGTAAAATGCATCCATTGCTGGCGAATTGCGTGCGTTTGACCGTCGGTTCTCCCGACGAGAATGCGCAACTGCTCGCCGCACTGAAGCTCGTGCTCCACTGACACCGGGCTTCGTTCTCTTAATCCTCCTGTCACGGGCTGTTTGAAGGAAATTGCCATGCGCGTCGCGCAAGTCGTTCGCAACACCAGCGAAACGCAAATCCGCGTCAAGATCAATCTGGACGGCACCGGCGAGCAAAAGCTCGCAACCGGTGTGCCGTTTCTCGACCACATGCTCGACCAGATCGCCCGACACGGTCTGATCGACCTCGAAGTCGAGGCGCACGGCGACACGCATATCGACGACCACCATACGGTGGAAGACGTCGGCATCACGCTCGGGCAGGCGGTGGCGCAGGCCATCGGCGACAAGAAGGGCATCCGCCGCTACGGCCATGCCTATGTGCCGCTCGACGAAGCGCTCTCGCGCGTCGTCATCGACTTCTCGGGCCGGCCAGGCCTCGAATTCCACGTGCCGTTCACGCGCGCGCGCATCGGCACGTTCGACGTCGATCTGTCGATCGAGTTTTTCCGCGGCTTCGTGAACCATGCGGGCGTGACGCTGCACATCGACAACCTGCGCGGGCTCAACGCTCACCATCAGATGGAAACCGTGTTCAAGGCATTCGGCCGCGCACTGCGCCAGGCTTCCGAACTGGACGAGCGCGCGGCGGGCAAGATTCCGTCGACGAAGGGTAGCCTTTAATTACGCTGAGCAGCCCCGCATCTACCTGAGCGAGCGGTAGCGCACCCGCGAGAACCGGCCCCGCGCCTTTGCGGCGGCCGGACGACGCACGGCCTGGAAGGCCCGTATGGCCTGATTCGAGATGAAAACTTCAATTGCGATTGTTGATTATGGGATGGGCAACCTGCGTTCGGTGGCCCAGGCGCTGAGAAAGGCGGCACCGGAAGCCGACGTGGCGATCGTCGAGCGCCCCGAGGCGATTCGCGCGGCCGATCGCGTCGTGCTGCCCGGCCAGGGCGCGATGCCCGACTGCATGCGCAGCCTGGCCGAATCGGGCCTGCAGGACGCCGTGATCGAAGCGTCGCGCACGAAGCCGCTGATGGGCGTGTGCGTCGGCGAGCAGATGCTGTTCGACTGGAGCGCCGAGGGCGACACGAAGGGCCTTGGCCTGTTGCCGGGCAAAGTCGTGCGCTTCGAGCTGGAAGGCCGGCTGCAGGACGACGGCTCGCGCTTCAAGGTGCCGCAGATGGGCTGGAACACCGTGCGCCAGGCGCATGCCCATGCGCTATGGGATGGTGTGCCTGACAACAGTTTTTTTTACTTTGTTCACAGTTACTACGTAGTGCCGGACAACGCGGAGCACTGCGTGGGTGAAACGCCGTACGGTGCCGCCTTTACCTCGGCGGTGGCGCGGGATAACATCTTCGCCACTCAATTCCACCCCGAGAAAAGCGCCGATCTGGGTTTGCGCATCTATCGCAACTTCGCCCACTGGAAGCCCTGACATGGCGTGCGCCCTCTGACGAACGGCCAGCGTTGGCGCTGGTCAGATCTACGTCAGCAAGACCACTGAAAGAGTTGTACTAAACTAGCGAAACGGCGTCGGACGGGGCTCTTTTCCCGTCAACGCCGCTTGAACTCAACCTCATTCCCAGACATTACCCGAAGCTATGCTGCTGATTCCGGCCATCGATCTCAAAGACGGTCACTGCGTGCGCCTCAAACAAGGCGACATGGACCAGGCGACGATTTTTTCCGAGGAACCGGCGGCCATGGCCCGACACTGGGTCGAGCGTGGCGCGCGCCGTCTGCACCTCGTCGATCTGAACGGCGCGTTCGCGGGCAAGCCGAAGAACGAAGACGCGATCCGCGAGATCATCCGCGCGGTCGGCAACGAAATTCCCGTGCAGCTGGGCGGCGGCATTCGTGACCTCGACACCATCGAGCGCTATCTGGACGACGGTCTGTCGTACGTGATCATCGGCACGGCGGCCGTGAAGAATCCGGGCTTCCTGCAGGAAGCGTGCACCGCCTTCGGGGGCCACATCATCGTCGGCCTCGACGCGAAGGACGGCAAGGTCGCGACCGACGGCTGGAGCAAGCTCACGGGCCACGAAGTCGTCGATCTCGGGCGCAAGTTCGAGGACTACGGCGTCGAATCGATCATCTACACCGACATCGGCCGCGACGGCATGCTCCAGGGCATCAACATCGAAGCCACGGTGCGCCTCGCGCGTGCGGTGAAGATTCCGGTCATTGCGAGCGGCGGGCTGTCGAACCTCGGCGATATCGATTCGCTGTGCGAAGTCGAGGACGAAGGCATCGAAGGCGTGATCTGCGGCCGCGCGATCTACTCGGGCGATCTCGATTTCGCCGCGGCGCAAGCACGCGCAGACAGCCTGCGCGCGCCCGACGAAGCCTGAACCAGGCATGACCAGCGTGACACGCCGCCCGGCGTGTCGCCAATGAGCCGGCCTTCGCCGCCGGTAACTTCGGCAACATCGGCAAGATCATGGCTCTACCCAAACGCATCATCCCCTGTCTCGACGTGACCGCCGGACGGGTCGTCAAGGGCGTCAATTTCGTCGAGCTGCGCGACGCGGGCGATCCCGTTGAAATCGCGCGCCGCTACGACGAGCAGGGCGCGGACGAACTCACGTTCCTCGACATCACCGCGACCTCCGATCAGCGCGACCTGATCCTGCCGATCATCGAAGCGGTGGCCTCGCAGGTCTTCATTCCGCTGACGGTCGGCGGCGGCGTGCGCGCCGTCGAAGACGTGCGCCGCCTGCTCAACGCGGGCGCGGACAAGATCAGCATGAACTCGTCGGCGGTGGCCAATCCGCAGCTCGTGCGCGATGCGGCCAACAAATACGGCTCGCAGTGCATCGTCGTCGCGATCGACGCCAAGCGCACCTCGGCGCCGGGCGAACCTTCGCGCTGGGAAGTGTTCACGCACGGCGGGCGCAAGGCGACGGGCATCGACGCGGTCGAGTGGGCGCGCAAGATGGCCGAACTCGGCGCCGGCGAAATCCTGCTCACGAGCATGGATCGCGACGGCACGAAGAGCGGCTTCGACCTCGACCTCACGCGCGCGGTGTCCGACGCGGTGCCGGTTCCCGTGATCGCCTCGGGCGGCGTGGGCGGCCTGCAGGATCTCGCGGACGGCGTCGTGAAGGGCCACGCCGACGCGGTGCTCGCGGCGAGCATCTTCCACTACGGCGAACACACGGTTGGCGAGGCGAAGCGCTTCATGGCCGACCAGGGCATTTCGGTGAGGTTGTGACCATGACGAACGCAACGCAGGGTCAAACGCAAGGTCAGACGAACTGGCTCGACAAGGTCAACTGGGACGCGAACGGCCTCGTGCCGGCCATCGCGCAGGACGCGACGAGCGGCGACGTGCTGATGTTCGCGTGGATGAACCGCGAGGCGCTCGCGAAGACCGTGGAAACGGGCCGCGCCGTGTATTTCTCGCGCTCGCGTCAGCGTCTGTGGTTCAAGGGCGAGGAGTCGGGCCACGTGCAGCACGTGCGCGACATCCGCCTCGACTGCGACGAAGACGTCGTGCTGCTGAAGGTCGAGCAGGTTTCGGGCATCGCGTGCCATACGGGCCGCCACTCGTGCTTTTTCCAGCAATTCGACGGCACCGTCGACGATGGCCGCTGGGTCGCCGTCGATCCCGTGCTGAAAGACCCCGAACACATCTACAAATGACGCAACCGACCACCAACGACACGCTGCTGCGCCTCGCGGCCGTGATCGACAGCCGCAAGGGCGGCGACCCCGACGCTTCCTACGTCGCACGTCTCTTTCACAAGGGCGACGACGCCGTGCTCAAGAAGATCGGCGAAGAGGCCACCGAAGTGGTGCTCGCGGCGAAGGACGTGCGCCAGGGCGGCGCGCCGACGGTGCTCGTCGGCGAAGTCGCCGACCTGTGGTTCCACTGTCTCGTCGCGCTCTCGCATTTCGACCTGAGCCCCGCCGACGTGCTGGCGGAACTCGAACGCCGCGAAGGACTGTCGGGGCTCGAGGAAAAGGCGCTGCGCAAGAGCCGCGAGCGCGAAGAGAACGGCGACTGAGTCGCAAGGCGACGAATCATGTCCACGCCCGGCGGTTATCCGCCTTCCACGGTCCGCGAGCCGCTCGATGCAGAGCGGCTGCGCAGCCTGCGCACGTTCACGCACATCCTGTATGCGCTGTACGCCGTGTACTGGCTCACGGGCGGCATCTCGGTGCTCGTCGCGATCATCCTGAATTACGTCAAGCGCGACGACGCACTCGGCACGCCCTACGAGCAGCATTTCACCTGGCAGATCCGCACGTTCTGGCTGGCGCTCGCGGGGCATCTGATCGGCATCGCGCTGTTTCTGCTCGTCGTCGGCATTCCGATTTTGTGGGCCGTCGCGATCTGGACGCTGTACCGTATCATCAAGGGCTGGCTGTATCTTTACGATAACAAGCCGCTGGCGAATCCGCGCGCCTGGGTCTGAAGGGCGCGGGGCCGCCTGGCCTACCGCCGGCCCACGATTTGCGACGCGCTCCGCACATGTGAAAACCGCGCGCGCCCGCTTGGTAGAATGGTCTGGCCGGGCGTGTCGCTCGCGGGCGACGAAGCCGGATCTGTATCGGCACTTTTTTATTTGGGCCTACCGTTGTTTTTGGGGAGGCACAATGACAGGTGCGCCGGAGTACATCAGAATTTTTGCTGCGCAACCGCGCTGTGTCGGGGACTAGGAGAAGAGGAATCATGGGTTCGTTGAGCATTTGGCACTGGCTGATCGTTTTGCTGATCGTGGCGCTCGTCTTCGGGACGAAGAAACTGCGTAACATCGGCAGCGACCTCGGCGGTGCGGTGAAGGGTTTCAAGGAAGGTATGCGTGACAGCGAAACGGCCGACGCCGACACGCAAAAGCGCGAACTGCCGTCGAACGGCGACACGGTCGATGTCGAAGTCAAGGACAAGACGCCGCGTTCGAACGACTACCGCTAACGCGGCAGATCGTTTCCCCTCAAGCTGACAGACATCGTCATCCATGCTCGATCTCGGTCTTACCAAGATGGCGCTGATCGGCGTCGTTGCGCTCGTCGTGCTCGGGCCCGAGCGGCTGCCGCGCGTGGCGCGCACCGCGGGCGCGCTGTTCGGCCGCGCGCAGCGCTACATCAATGACGTCAAGGCGGAAGTCACGCGCGAGATCGAGATGGACGAACTGCGTCGCATGAAGACGGAGTTCGAGCAGGCGGCGCAAAACGTCGAGAAGACCGTTCACGACAATCTGCGCAAGCACGAGACCGAACTCAACGAAGCATGGAATGCGGGCACATCCATCGAGGGTGAGGGCGGGGCGGCTGTCGATGCGCTGCCGGGCGCAGCCGCGGACGGCACAGTGAGCGCCGAAACCGTGTCGTGGAGCAGCGGCGACGCGGGCAAGACTGGCAAGGCAGGCGACCCGCGGCGCAGAAACTGGCGCGCCAGGCGTGCGGCGGCACCGGTCTGGTACAAGCGCGTGACGCTGCAGCGTACGCGCGTGCAGTCGGGCGCGGCGCGCGTCGCGCAACACACGCCGGCCACGCTGCGCCGGACCCGCCGCTTCTTCTGATGCCCATGTCGGGCGTAGACATCATTAACCGAGGGCCGGTGTGAGCGACCCCCAGAAAACTCCGGATGAAGGTACCGAAGAGACCTTCATCTCTCATCTCGTCGAACTGCGCGACCGCATCATCCGCGCGGGCCTGGCTGTCATCGTCGTGTTCATCGGGCTCGTCTACTGGGCGCCGCAAATCTTCCGTCTGCTGGCGCGCCCGCTCATGGAGAACCTGCCGCAAGGCGGGAAGATGATCGTCACCGACGTCACCGGCTCGTTCTTCGTGCCGATGAAGATCACGATGATGGTGGCCTTCGTGATCGCGCTGCCGTTCGTGCTCTATCAGATCTGGGCGTTCGTCGCGCCCGGGCTCTATCAGCACGAGAAGAAACTCGTCGCGCCGCTCGTCGCGAGCAGCTATACGCTGTTTCTGTGCGGCATGGCGTTCGCGTATTTCGTTGTGTTCCCGACGATCTTCCGCGTGATGGCGCACTACAACACGCCGCTCGGCGCGCAGATGAACACCGACATCGATAACTACCTGAGTTTCGTGTTGACGATGTTTCTTGCGTTCGGCGTGACGTTCGAGGTGCCGATCATCGTCGTGCTGCTCGTGCGCATGAATCTGCTCACGGTCAAGAAGCTCAAGGAGATCCGGCCTTATGTCGTGGTCGGCGCGTTTATCGTCGCGGCCGTGGTTACGCCGCCCGATGTGTTCTCGCAACTGATCCTCGCGCTGCCGCTGATCGTGCTCTACGAGACGGGGATCATCGCGGCGCGTCTGTTCGTCGGCAAGGGCGAGAAGGCCGCCGACGAAGGCGAAGCGACGAGCGGCTAGGCGTCGCGCGCGTACGAAAAACAAAGGCCGCGGACGGTGAGTCCGCGGCCTTTTTCATTTTCGCCAGGGCGTGTGCTTAGCCGCCCTCGTCGTCGCTTTCGTCGTCCGACTCCTTGGGCGGCGGCGGGCGTTTGCCGATCAGCACGTCGATGTCCATGTCGCGCTTCTTGCGTTCGAGATGGACGTGGGCGGCGGTACCCGGCTTGATCTGGGCGATCACGTTCAACAGACGCGTCGTATCGGTGATCGGCTGGCCGTTCACGGCGAGCAGGACGTCGCCCGGCTTGATGCCGGCTTTGTCGGCCGGACCGCCTTGCAGCACGCCCGCGACGATCGCCCCGGTGTCCTCCTTGAGCCCGAACGATTGCGCGATCTCGGGCGTCACGTCCTGCGGCTCGACGCCAATCCAGCCGCGCGTGACCGTGCCCGTCGTGATGATGCTTTGGAGCACGCTGCGCGCCGTCGACACCGGAATCGCGAAACCGATGCCGAGCGAGCCGCCCGAGCGCGAATAGATGGCCGTGTTGATGCCGAGCAGATTGCCGTTCACGTCGACGAGCGCGCCGCCCGAGTTGCCGGGATTGATCGGCGCGTCGGTCTGGATGAAGTTCTCGAACGTGTTGATGCCGAGGTGATTGCGGCCGAGCGCGCTGA